>Ga0318531_10000116_pt1 | contig 17064 bp, 14 predicted proteins | sample GRESIP053b4f25_FD_203486 | JGI IMG/M metagenome (GOLD analysis project Ga0318531, IMG submission 203486) | Tropical soil microbial communities from Luquillo Experimental Forest, Puerto Rico - GRE.SIPMG.053b4f25 | ecosystem: Environmental > Terrestrial > Soil > Tropical forest > Bulk soil... | reverse complement strand
TTCCCGTTCGTGAGCGGGTTGAGTCTGAACCTGGCGGTCACGGTAAGGCAGCCGGAGGACGGTGCCCAGCACTTCGCCCGAGTCAAGGTGCCTAACAACGTCGATCGCTTCGTCGAACTCGAGCGCGCCGGCGGTGCCGAAGGGTCCGAGGGACAGACCGTCGTCCGGTACCTGCCGTTGGAAGAGCTGATCGCGGCCTTCCTTCCGGTGCTTTTCCCCGGCATGGACATCGTCGAGCATCACGCTTTCCGCATTACTCGCAATGCCGACTACGAGGTTGAAGAGGACCGCGACGAAGACCTGCTGCAGGCGCTGGAACGGGAGTTGGCGCGCAGGCGGTTCGGCTCGCCGGTGCGACTCGAGATCGCCGACGACATGACCGAAAGCATGCTGGAGCTGCTGTTGCGGGAACTCGACGTGAATCCCGGTGACGTCATCGAAGTGCCGGGGCTTCTCGACCTGTCCTCGTTGTGGCAGATCTACGGGCTGGACCGCCCGGCGCTCAAAGACCCTGCATTCGTTCCGGACACCCACCCCGCCTTCGCCGATCGCGAAACGCCCAGGAGCATCTTCGCGACGCTGCGGGAAGGCGATGTGTTGGTTCATCATCCGTACGACTCGTTCTCCACCAGCGTGCAGCGATTCATCGAGCAGGCCGCCGCCGACCCCAACGTGCTGGCGATCAAGCAGACGCTGTACCGCACATCCGGCGACTCGCCGATAGTCCGGGCACTCATCAACGCCGCCGACTCCGGAAAGCAGGTGGTGGCGATGGTCGAGATCAAGGCGCGCTTCGACGAGCAGGCCAACATCCGCTGGGCGCGCGAACTAGAGCAAGCGGGCGTGCACGTGGTCTACGGATACGTCGGACTCAAGACGCACTGCAAGACCTGTCTGGTGGTGCGCCGCGAGGGTTCGGCGATCCGGCGCTACTGCCACATCGGCACCGGCAACTACAACGGCAAGACGGCGCGGCTTTATGAGGACGTTGGTCTGCTCACGGCCGCCCCCGACATCGGGGCCGATCTGACCGACTTGTTCAATTCGCTCACCGGCTACTCGCGGAAGGTGGCCTACCGCAACCTCTTGGTGGCCCCGCATAGCATTCGCACCGGCATCATCGAACGCGTCGAGCGCGAGGTCGAGGCGCACCGCCAAAGCGGTGACGGGCGGATCCGGATGAAGATGAACGCTCTCGTCGACGAGCAGGTCATCGACGCGCTCTATCGGGCGTCTCAAGCCGGCGTGCGTGTGGAGATAGTGGTGCGCGGCATCTGCGCGCTGCGCCCGGGCGCGGAGGGCTTCTCGGAGAACATTTCTGTCCGCTCGATTCTCGGCCAATTCCTGGAGCACTCGCGGATCATCCATTTCGGCCGAATCAACGAATTCTGGATCGGCAGCGCTGACATGATGCACCGCAATCTCGACCGGCGCGTCGAGGCGCTGGTTCAGGTCAAGGATCCAAGGCTCACTGCGTATCTGGACGAATTGTTCGAGTCCGCTCTGGATCCGTCCACCCGGTGCTGGGAACTCGGGTCCGACGGGCAGTGGACCGCGTCGCCGCAGGAGGGCCGCAGCGTGCGCGACCATCAGGTATCGCTCATGGAGCGGCACCGCAGCCCCTGACGCCGTGTGGTAGCTTTCCCGGGTCAAACCCACGACCGCGAGCGACCCTGGCCGAATTGACCCGCAGGAGTTAAGGTGTCGATCCCAAACTCGTCCGCGGCTGTACGCCCGGGGAGCCGGATCGTGTATGCCGCAGGCGCGGTGTTGTGGCGACCAACCGATTCGGGGAACGCGGGCCCCGTGGTCGCTGTGATCCACCGGCCCCGTTACGACGACTGGTCGCTGCCCAAGGGCAAAGTGGACGCCGGTGAGACGGCACCGGTGGCCGCAGCGCGGGAAGTGCTCGAGGAGACGGGCCAGCGCGCCATTCTTGGCAGGCGCCTCGACACGGTGAGCTACCCGATCGACCTGGGCGTCAAGAAGGTCTACTACTGGGCGGCGCGCGGCATCGGCGGTGAATTCACACCGGGCCGCGAGGTCGATGAACTGGTGTGGCTGCCGGTCGCCGACGCGATGAAGAGACTGAGCTACGCACAAGAGCGAAAGATGTTGCGCCACTTCGCTAAAAAACCTGCGGATACCCATACCGTGCTGATCGTCCGGCACGGCACCGCGGGCAGGAAATCGCGTTTCTCAGGTGACGACACCAAACGACCGCTGGACAAAAGGGGACGTGCGCAGGCGGAGGCACTGGTTCCACAGCTACTGGCTTTCGGGGCCTCCGACGTGTACGCCGCCGACCGGCTCCGCTGCCACCAGACGGTAGAACCGCTCGCCGAGGAACTGGGCGTGACTGTCCACAACGAGCCCACCCTGACCGAGGAGTCCTACGCCAAGAGCCCCAAACGCGCCCGCCAGCGGATGCTGCGCATCGCCGAGCGCGAAGGCACACCCGTGATCTGCACGCAGGGCAAGGTTATTCCGGACTTGATCGCGTGGTGGTGCGAACGCGACGGAGTGCGTCCCGACAAAGCCCGCAACCACAAGGGCAGCACCTGGGTGATGTCGCTATCGGCGGGTCGACTGGTGGCGGCCGACCACATCGGCGGCGCCCTGGCCGCCAACGTGCGGGCCTAACACGCGAATGCTCTTTGGGGTGGCATCGCTGCCGCCCCAAAGAGCATCTGCGTCTGGAACTTTCCTACCTGCGGCCGCGCCTGGCCGGAGCCTTCTTGGCGGGCGCCTTCTTGGCAGGCGCCCTCTTGGCGACAGCCTTCTTAACGGCAGCCGTTCTAACGGCCTTCTTCACCGCGGCCTTCTTGACGGCTTTCTTCGCCACGGCCTTCTTGACGGCCTTCTGCGCCACGGCCTTCTTGACGGCTTTCTGCGCCACGGCCTGCTTCACTGCCTTCCGGGCCACAGCCTTCTTGACGGCTTTCTTCGCCACGGCCTGCTTCACTGCCTTCCGGGCCACAGCCTTCTTGACGGCTTTCCTCGCCACCGCCTTTTTGGCTGCGCCCGCCACAACACCACGCTTCACTGCTGGTCCTTCCGCCGGGAGGCGCTGTGCGCCAGACACAACCGCTTTGAATTGGGCACCGGGCCGGAACGCCGGGACGGACGTCGGCTTCACCTTTACCGTCTCGCCGGTACGCGGATTGCGGGCCACCCGCGCCGCGCGCCGCCGCTGTTCGAAAACACCGAACCCGGTAATGGTGACGCTGTCTCCCTTGTGCACCGCACGCACAATGGTGTCGACGACATTCTCGACGGCGGCGGTCGCCTGTCGGCGGTCCGAGCCCAATTTCGCTGTGAGCTCATCTATGAGCTCTGCTTTGTTCATCCAACCCTCCGAAGCTAGTGGTCCTCGTTTTTGCGAACCGACTAGTGGACACGGTAAACCCTTACCCAGCAAATTTCCAAGAGCCACGCGCAATTTCAGGACCGAACAACCGGGGTTTTCGCAATCCGGTTGCCGCCCTTGACCGGTGGCGCGACCGCAAAATAAGACGGGCTACCTAAACGTCCGGGGGCGAAATCGCCGTCCCGATCGACCCTTTAGGAGGCGGGTAGAGTGCACGGCTTCCACTCTGGGCGGGCCGCCTCGAATGTCTCGATTTCTTCGAGTTTCCGCAGCGTAAGGGCTATATCGTCGAGACCTTCGAGCAGTCGCCAGGCGGTATAGTCGTCAATCTTGAACGGCAACACCGCCGTTCCGGCGGTGATATTTCGATCTTGAAGATTGGCAGTGATTTCCAACCCCGGGCTCTCCTCGATGAGCTTCCAAAGGAGTTCCACGCCGTCTTGGGAAACTTCGGCCGCAAGCAGGCCCGCCTTGCCGGCGTTGCCCCGAAAAATGTCACCGAATCGAGACGAGATGACCACCCGGAACCCGTAGTCCATAAGCGCCCACACCGCATGCTCACGCGACGATCCGGTGCCGAAATCGGGTCCGGCAACCAGAACCGAGCCTCTGTCAAAAGGGCTGAGATTTAGGACGAATGAGGGATCCGAGCGCCATGTCGCGAACAAGCCGTCCTCAAAACCGCTTCGGGTAACGCGCTTCAAGAACGCCGCGGGAATGATCTGATCGGTGTCGACATTGGACCGCCGCAGCGGCACGCCGATGCCGGTGTGGGTGCGAAAGGCTTCCATCCTCGTCCTCGATTCCTCGTCAGCTTGAAGTCAGTTTGAATTCAGATCGGCCGGCGCGGACAGCCTGCCTCGCACCGCGGTTGCGGCGGCGACGGCCGGCGACACCAGATGGGTGCGGCCGCCTTTGCCCTGCCGCCCTTCGAAGTTGCGGTTGGACGTCGCGGCGCACCGCTCCCCCGGCGCGAGCTGATCGGGGTTCATACCAAGGCACATCGAGCATCCCGCCTGACGCCATTCGGCGCCGGCGGCGATGAAAATCTCGCCCAGCCCCTCGGCTTCGGCCTGCGCGCGTACCCGCATCGAGCCCGGAACGACGAGCATCCGCACCCCTTCGGCCACCTTGCGGCCACGCAACACGTCGGCCACCACCCGCAGGTCTTCGATACGACCGTTGGTACAAGAGCCGACGAACACGGCGTCGACGCCGATATCGCGCATCGGTGTTCCGGGCCGAAGGTCCATGTATGCCAAGGCTTTCTCGGCGGCCTGCCGCTCGCCGTCATCGGTCATGAGTTCGGGATCCGGCACGGACGCGTCCAGTGGCACCCCCTGGCCGGGGTTTGTTCCCCACGTGACGAACGGACTCAGCGAGGCCGCGTCGAGATAGACCTCGGTGTCGAAGACCGCACCACGGTCGGTGCGCAGCCGCTGCCAGTACTCGACCGCGGCATCCCACTGCGCACCGGTCGGTGCGCGCGGGCGCCCCCGCAGGAACTCGTAGGTGGTCTCGTCCGGCGCCACCATGCCCGCCCGGGCACCCGCTTCGATGCTCATGTTGCAGACCGTCATCCGGCCTTCCATGGATAGCGATTCGATGGCACTGCCCCGGTATTCGATGACATGACCCTGCCCGCCGCCGGTGCCGATCTTGGCGATCAACGCAAGGATGATGTCCTTGGCGGTGACGCCCGCGGGCAACCGCCCGTCGACATTGACCGCCATCGTCTTGAATGGCTGCAGCGGCAACGTCTGAGTGGCCAGCACATGCTCGACCTCCGAGGTACCGATGCCCATCGCCAGCGCGCCGAATGCGCCATGGGTGGAGGTATGACTGTCGCCACACACGATCGTCATTCCCGGCTGGGTGAGTCCCAATTGCGGGCCGACGACATGGACGATGCCCTGTTCGATATTGCCCATCGGATAGAGCCCGACACCGAATTCGGCGCAGTTTCGCCGCAACGTCTCGACCTGGGTGCGCGACACCGGGTCGGCGATCGGCTTGTCGATGTCGATGGTGGGCACGTTGTGGTCCTCGGTGGCCAGCGTCAGGTCGGGACGCCGCACCGGCCGGCCGGCCAGACGCAGGCCGTCGAAAGCCTGCGGGCTGGTGACCTCGTGCACCAAATGCAGGTCTATATAGATCAAGTCGGGGCTGGTGCCCTCACCGGGCACCACAACATGGTCGTCCCAGACCTTCTCGGCCAGCGTGCGCGACATTTTGCCTCTTTCGCTCGGTTGCGGCTCGTCAACTTGATCTCAGAATGTGAGACGCTAATATCTCTTTATGAGACAGCATAGCGGCATCGGCGTCCTCGACAAAGCCGTGGGGGTGCTGAATACGATCGCGGAATCGCCGTGCGGGTTGGCCGAACTGTGCGAACGAACCGGGATGCCCCGGGCCACGGCTTACCGGCTGGCGGCCGCCCTCGAAGTTCATCGCCTGCTGGCCCGCGACGACGAAGGGCGCTGGCAGCTTGGTCCCGCGGTCACCGAACTGGCGGCCCGCGTCAACGACCCGTTGCTCGCGGCCAGCGCGGCCGTGCTGCCGGCGCTGCGCGAGACCACCGGAGAAAGCGTCCAGTTGTACCGTCGCGAGGGGACCGCGCGGGTCTGTGTGGCAGCCCTGGAACCGGCTGCGGGTCTACGCGATACGGTTCCGGTCGGAGCGCGGTTGCCGATGACGGCGGGCTCGGGCGCCAAAGTGCTACTCGCCCACAGCGACGCCGCCACCCAGAAAGCCGTACTGCCGTCGGCGAAATTCACCGACCGGGTGCTGGCCGAAGTGCGCCGGCGGGGTTGGGCGCAAAGCGTGGCCGAGCGCGAGCCGGGCGTCGCGAGCGTGTCGGCGCCGGTGCGCGACGGCCGTGGTGTCGTCATCGCCGCCATCTCGGTGTCCGGGCCCATCGACCGGATCGGCCGGCGTCCGGGTGCGCGCTGGGCCGCCGATCTCCTGTCCGCGGCAGAAGCGCTCACCCGTCGGCTCTAGATCCGCGTCGAGTGTGCTTCCACGGCGGCGGAATCGCGAATTTCGCGCCCTGAGCGCACGCTGAAAGCCACCAGTGCACAGTCAACGCACGCCGCCTGACACACTGACGCCATGGGAACCAATCAGCGCGCGAGCATCGTCATGTCCGAGGATGAGATCGCCGAATTCGTCGTGAAGAGCCGCACCGGCACGCTGGCCACCGTTGGTGCCGATGGTCAGCCGCACTTGACCGCAATGTGGTACGCCGTGGTCGACGGCGAAATCTGGCTGGAGACCAAGATCAAGTCGCAGAAGGCGGTCAACCTCAAACGGGACCCGCGGGTGAGTTTCCTGATCGAGGGCGGCGACACCTACGACACGCTGCGCGGGGTGTCCTTCGAAGGCGTCGCGGAGATCTTCGACGATCCCGACGTCTCGCACCGCGTCGGGGTCAGCGTGTTCGAGCGCTACACCGGCCCCTACACCGACGAGATGAAGCCTTACATCGAGCAGATGATGCACAAGCGCGTCTGCGTGCGCATCGTGCCTCGGCGCGCGCGCTCGTGGGATCACAGCAAGCTCGGCTTGCCGCCCATGCCGGTGGGTGGATCGACCGCGCCGGCCGTATTGGGGACCGGCCGGTAACTGCAGTTTCGTTTGTAGCCCCGATGGGATTCGAACCCACGCTACCGCCGTGAGAGGGCGGCGTCCTAGGCCGCTAGACGACGGGGCCAGAACCGATCCGAGCTGCCAGCATAGCTCACCCGGGTAGGCGCACCTAATCGCTTGCGGTGGTGCGACTTTGCTGGGGTACCAGGACTCGAACCTAGAATGGCTGAACCAGAATCAGCTGTGTTGCCAATTACACCATACCCCATTGGCCGCCTAAAACCGCTGGTCAGAGCCGCTCCGCAGGCCGTTTCCAGCGTATGGACACTGCCCCTGCCAACCCGTTGTAGGCAGTTGTAAACCGCAGTGCAGACTACCAAAGACTTAGGCCGCATGATCACGCGCGGCGCGCAGCCGCCGCAGCGTGCGGTCGCGCCCGAGCAGTTCCAGTGATTCGAACAACGGCGGGCTGACCGTCGTCCCGGTGGCGGCAACCCTGATCGGACCGAACGCCTTACGCGGTTTGAGCGCCAGGCCCTCGACGAGCGCGGCCTTGAGAGCGGCCTCGATCTGCTCCCCCGTCCACTCCGCAATGCCGTCCAGCGCGGCCAGCGCCGCATCCAGCACCGCGATCCCGTCCGGACCGAGCTCCTTGGCGGCGGCGTTGGGGTCGATCGCGTATTCGTCGTCGTTGAGAAACTTCAGCAGGTCCCATGCGTCGCCAAGGACGACGATGCGCGTCTGTACCAGCTGCGCGGCAGCCGCGAATCCGGCGTCATCCAGGTCGATGTGATGGCCGTGTGCGTTGAAGTAATCGCGCAACCTGACACTGAAGTCCTCCGCGTCCAGCAGCCGGATGTGCTCGGCGTTGAGCGCGTCGGCCTTCTTCTGGTCGAACCTGGCCGGGTTGGAGTTGACGTCGACGACGTCGAACGCGGCCACCATTTCATCCAGGCTGAACAGGTCGCGATCGTCGGCGATCGCCCAGCCGAGCAACGCAAGATAATTCAGCAGGCCCTCGGGGATGAAACCCCGGTCGCGGTGGGCGAACAGATTCGACTGCGGGTCGCGCTTGGAAAGCTTTTTGGTTCCCTCCCCCAACACCGTTGGAAGATGGGCGAATTCCGGGATGCGCTCGGCGACACTGATCCGGATCAACGCCTGATACAGCGCAAGCTGACGCGGAGTCGACGGCAGGAGGTCCTCGCCCCGCAGCACGTGGGTGATCTTCATCAGCGCGTCGTCACATGGGTTGACCAACGTGTACAACGGATCTCCGCTCGCGCGGGTCAACGCGAAATCGGGCACGGTGCCGGCCGCGAAGGTGGTGGTCCCGCGCACCAGATCATCCCAACTGAGATCCGCGTCGGGCATCCGCAGCCGGACCACCGGGTTGCGGCCTTCGGCCAGGAATGCCGCGCGCTGCGAATCTGTCAGGTGTCGGTCGAAATTGTCGTAGCCCAGCTTGGGATTGCGGCCCGCGGCGATATGACGGGCCTCGACCTCCTCGGGCGTCGAAAAGGCGTAGTACGCCTCCCCCGCTTCGAGGAGCCCGGCCACCACGTCACGGTAGATCTCGGTGCGCTGCGACTGTCGGTACGGGCCGTGCGGCCCGCCGACCTCGGGACCCTCGTCCCAGTCAAGGCCGAGCCAGCGCAGCGCGTCGAGCAGCGCCAGATAGCTCTCCTCGGTGTCGCGCTGCGCGTCGGTGTCCTCGATGCGAAAGACGAAGGTGCCGCCGGTGTGTCGGGCGTAGGCCCAGTTGAACAGCGCGGTGCGGACCATCCCGACGTGGGGGGTGCCGGTGGGCGACGGGCAGAATCGAACCCGGACTTTGCCTGCTTCGGGGGCTGGGGACGTCAAGACTTTCCTTTGCGGACTACGGGATTGGCGAGAGTGCCGATTCCCTCAATGGTGATCGAGACGGTGTCACCGTCCTCGATGGGACCGACGCCCGCCGGTGTCCCGGTGAGGATGAGATCGCCGGGCAGCAGGGTCATCACGGCCGAGATCCACTCCACGATGGCGCCGACGTCGTGGATCATCGACGAGGTACGGCTGTGTTGCTTTACTTCTCCGTTGACTTCGGTGCGCAGTTCGAGATCCCCGGGGTCCAGGGGGCTTAGGTCGGTGACGATCCACGGCCCCACCGGGCAAAACGTGTCATGCCCTTTGGCCCGGGTCCATTGGCCGTCGGCCATTTGTTGATCGCGTGCCGACACGTCATTGCCGATGGTGTATCCGAGGATGCTGTCGGCGGCCCGGGCGGCCGGAACGTCCTTGCACGCCCGGCCGATCACCACCGCCAACTCACCCTCGAAGTGCACGGGTGTTGCGTTGGCGGGCAACCGAATCGGGACGTTCGGCCCGATGATCGCGGTATTGGGCTTGAGGAATATCACCGGGTCCGCCGGCGCCGGGCCCGTCGCAAAGCTCGCCATCTCGGCGATGTGATCGGCGTAGTTCTTGCCGACGCAGACCACCTTGCCGGCCAGCATCGGAGCCAGCAGCCGGACATCGGCCAGCGGCCACGATCGGCCGGTGAAGGTCGGAGTGCCGAATGGGTGCTCGGCGATCTCCCGGGCGCTCATTCCGGCGGGATCCTCGACTTCGCCCTCGATGCTGACGAAGGCGACACCGTCGGGGCTGGCGATTCGACCGAGGCGCATTCGCTTGAGCCTACTGACGTGGAAGCATGGGCTGATGCCCGAGGGCGGCCCGGCCGTGCTCAGCGCGCGAGTGCGCTGGACGGTCATGATCGTCTCGCTGTTCGTGACGGCAAGTTCCTTCCTCTTCATCAACGGGATCGCCTTCCTGATTCCCTCGCTCGAAGCCAAGCGCGGAACCCCTCTGGCCGAAGCCGGTCTGTTGTCGTCGATGCCGAGCTGGGGCATGGTCGCCACGCTCATCCTCTGGGGCTACGTGCTCGACCGCATCGGCGAGCGGCTCGTGCTGACTTTGGGCTCGGGGCTCACCGCGGCTGCGGCCTATGCCGCGGCATCGGTCGATTCGATGGTGTTGGTCGGCGTCTACCTGTTTCTCGGCGGCATGGCCGCAGCGAGTTGCAACGTCGCCGGCGGCCGGCTGGTGTCCGCCTGGTTCCCACCGCACCAACGCGGCCTGGCAATGGGCATCCGCCAGACCGCCCAACCGCTGGGAATCGCCTTGGGCGCGCTGGTAATGCCCGAGCTGGCCGAGCGGGGCCCGCGCGCGGGGCTGATGTTTCCGGCGCTTGTGTGCGGCGCGGCGGCGGTGGCCAGTGCGGTCGGCATCGTCAACCCGCCCCGGAAATCGCGGAAGGCGGCCACCGAAGAGGAACTCGCCAGCCCGTACAGCGGCTCGACCGTGCTGTGGCGCATCCACGCGGCGGCGGGCCTGCTGATGATGCCACAGACGGTGACCGTGACGTTCATGCTGGTTTGGCTGATGAACCACCATGGCTGGTCGGTCGCGGCCGCCGGCGGTTGGGTGACCCTCTCACAGCTGCTCGGCGCGCTGGGCCGCGTCGCGGTCGGCCGTTGGTCGGACCGGGTGGGTTCACGAATGCGACCGGTGCGCGTCATCGCTATCGCCGCGACCTCAACGCTGTTCCTGCTCGCGCTGGCCGATCATCTCAGTTCGCGATATGAGGTGCCCCTCATGATCGCCATTTCGGTGATCGCGGTGCTCGACAACGGCCTGGAGGCAACCGCGGTCACCGAATTCGCCGGCTCGTTCTGGAGCGGACGCGCCTTGGGCATCCAGAACACCACCCAGCGGGTGATGGCCGCCACCGGACCTCCGTTGTTCGGCGCACTAATCGCGGCGGCCGAATATCCGACGGCCTGGGCGCTGTGCGGGTTGTTCCCGTTGGTGGCAATACCGCTGGTGCCGACGAAGTTGGTGCCACCCGGCTTGGAGACTAAAGCGCGGCTGCAATCCGCTCGCCGACTTGGCTGGTGGCAAGCCGTGCGTTCCCACGAGTTGCCAGATGGGTCTCGACGGCCCGGTCCACGCGGGCGGCGGCATCGTCCTCGCCGAGGTGGGCAAGCAGCAGCGCCACCGACATGATCGCCGCGGTCGGATCCGCGATCCCCTGACCGGCGATGTCGGGTGCACTGCCGTGCACGGGCTCGAACATCGACGGATTGGTCCGGGTGGCGTCGATATTTCCGCTGGCGGCCAGGCCAATTCCGCCGCACACGGCCGCGGACAAGTCGGTGATGATGTCGCCGAACAGGTTGTCGGTGACGATCACGTCGAAGCGGGCCGGGTCGGTGACCATGAAGATGGTGGCCGCGTCGACATGTTGATACGCGACCTCGACGTCGGGATATTCTTCGCCGACCTCGGCCACGATGCGTGACCACAGCTTGCCCGCGAACATCAGCACGTTGTTCTTGTGCACCAGCGTCAGGTGTTTGCGACGCAGCAGGGCCCGCTCGAACGCATATTGCACCACTCGACGCACGCCAAAGGCGGTGTTGAGGCTGACCTCGGTGGCCACCTCGTTGGCCGTTCCCACGCGGATGGCGCCGCCGTTGCCGGTGTAGGGGCCCTCGGTGCCCTCGCGCACCACCACGAAGTCGATGTCGGGGTTCCCGGCGAGCGGGCTGCTCACCCCCGGATAGAGCCGCCCCGGTCGCAAGTTGACGTGGTGGTCTAGCTCAAAGCGCAAGCGCAGCAACAGACCTCGCTCCAGCACGCCGCTGGGCACCGACGGATCGCCGACCGCCCCGAGCAGGATGGCGTCATGCTCCCGCAATTCGGCGAGCACCGAGTCGGGCAGGAGCTCACCGGTGTCGTGGAAGCGCCGGGCGCCCAAGTCGTAGCTGGTCTTCTGCACGCCCGGCACAACCGCGTCAAGGACTTTGACTGCCTCGGCCACCACCTCCGGGCCGATCCCGTCGCCGCCGATCACCGCCAATTTCACGACAGATCAACCACCTCAAGCCTGTTGGCGTCCACGGCCGCCGCGATCGCCGACCGCACGTCGTCGGGCACGTCCTGGTCCAGCCGCAGCAGGATCGTGGCGCTCGGGCCCTCGGCGTCCTCAGACAGTTGCGCGGCTTGGATGTTCACCCCGGCCGCCCCCAGCAAGGTGCCGATCTTGCCGAGCGCGCCGGGCTGGTCGATGTAGTTGATCACCAGGTTGGTGCCCTGGGCGCGCAGGTCGAAGTTGCGGCCGTTGATCTGCACGATCTTCTCCACCAACTGCGGACCGGACAGCGTGCCCGCGACGTTCACGCACGAGCCGTCGTTGGCGAGCGCCCGCACGTCGACCATACTGCGGTGGTTGGGGCTTTCCGAGGCGGTGGTGAGTTCGGCGGTAACGCCACGTTCGGAAGCCAGCGCCGGTGCGTTGACGAAGGTGACCGGATCCTCGATGACCGCCGAGAACAGGCCACGCAAAGCCGAAAGCCTCAGCACCTCAACATCTTCGGAGGCCAGCTCGCCGCGCACCTGCACCGACAACGACGCCGGCAGGCCGTCGGACAACGCGGCCGCCAGTACCCCGAGCTTGCGGGCCAAGTCCAGCCAGGGCGCCACCTCTTCGCTGACCACCCCACCGCCGACGTTGACCGCGTCGGGAACGAACTCCCCCGCCAGCGCCAGCCGCACGCTCTCGGCAACGTCGGTGCCGGCCCTGTCCTGGGCCTCGGTGGTGGACGCCCCCAGATGCGGTGTGACCACCACCTGCGCCAGTTCGAAAAGCGGGCTGTCGGTGCACGGCTCGGTGGAGAACACGTCAATGCCGGCGGCGCGGACATGGCCGCTGCTCACCGCTTCGGCCAGCGCCGCCTCGTCCACCAGACCGCCGCGCGCGGCGTTGACGATGATGACGCCCGGCTTCGTCTTGGCCAGCGCCTCCTTGTCGATCAGGCCGGCGGTCTCGGACGTCTTCGGCAGGTGTACGGAGATGAAGTCGGCGCGGGCCAGCAGATCGTCCAGCGACAGCAGTTCGATACCGATCTGCGCGGCCCGGGCCGGCGCCACATACGGGTCGTAGGCGACGACGTGCGTACCGAAGGCCGCGATCCGTTGAGCGAACAACTGGCCGATCCGGCCCAGCCCGACGACACCCACGGTCTTACCGAAAATTTCGGTGCCCGAGAACGACGACCGCTTCCAGGCGTGCTCCCGCAGCGAGGAATCCGCCGCGGCGATCTGGCGGGAGGCGCTCAGCAGCAGCGCCAATGCGTGTTCGGCGGCGCTGTGGATGTTCGACGTCGGGGCGTTGACCACCAGCACACCGCGGGCGGTGGCGGCGTCCACGTCGACGTTGTCCAGCCCGACCCCGGCGCGGGCCACGATCTTCAGCTTGGGGGCGGCCGCCAGCACCTCGGCGTCGACCGTGGTGGCCGACCGCACCAGCAGCGCGTCGGCCTCCGGCACGGCAGCCAACAGCTTTTCCCGGTCGGGCCCGTCCACCCAGCGCACCTCGACCTGGTCTCCCAGGGCTTCGACGGTTGATTGGGCGAGTTTGTCGGCGATTAACACAACAGGCAGGTTCACGCGGCCAGCGTAGTCGGCTGTAATCGACGAGTGGACGTCACCGTCGTCGGCAGCGGGCCCAACGGGCTGACCGCTGCGGTCATCTGCGCACGCGCGGGTCTGAAGGTGCAGGTGGTGGAGGCCCAGCCAACCTTTGGCGGCGGCGCCCGCACCGCGGCCGACCCAGACTCTCCCGGAGTCTTGCACGACGTGTGCTCGGCGGTTCACCCGCTGGCGCTGGCGTCGCCCTTCTTCGCCGCGTTCGACCTGCCCGCGCGCGGCGTGCGACTGGCCGTGCCGGAGATCTCCTACGCCAACCCGCTACCGGGCCGGCCCGCGGTGATCGCGTACCGGGACCTCGAGCGCACGTGCGACGAACTGGAGCACGGTGCGTCCTGGCGGCGCCTGCTCGGCCCGTTGGTCGCGGACTCTGAGGCGGTGGTGGGGCTGCTGCTCGGCGACAAACGTTCGATGCCAAGCTCGTTGCCTTCGGCGCCGGGCGCCGCAATACGGTTGAGCCTGCGGATGCTGGCCCAAGGAACACCCGCCTGGGGATCGTTGGAGGGCGAGGACGCCCGTGCCCTGTTCACTGGCGTTGCCGCCCATGTGATTTCGCGGATGCCGTCGCTGACGGCGGCCGGTGCGGGTTTGATGCTGGCCACACTCGCCCACTCGGTCGGCTGGCCGATTCCGGTGGGTGGGAGCCGGGTTATCACCGATGCGCTGATCGCCGACCTCCGAGCGCACGGTGGCGAGCTGACGGCCGGCTTGGAAATCACGGAAATCACTTCTGTTCCTGGGCCGCCGGCCTCAGTCGTCGCGTTTGACACGGCGCCGACCGCACTGCTGCGCATCTACGGTGACTCGCTTCCGCCTGGTTACGCTAAAGCGTTGCGCCGCTACACGTTCGGACCTGGAGTTGCCAAGGTCGACTTCGTGCTCAGCGACGACATCCCATGGTCGGACCCGCGCCTGCGGCTGGCGCCCACCCTTCACCTCGGCGGCACCCGCGAGCAGATGGCGCGGGCCGAGGCCGACATCGCCGCCGGGCGCCACGCGCAGTGGCCGATGGTGCTCGCCGTCTCGCCGCACGTCGCGGATCCCGGCCGCATAGACATCGTGGGCCGCCGGCCATTTTGGACCTACGCCCATGTGCCGTCGGGCTCCACAATGGACGCGACCGAGGCCGTGACACAAGTGGTCGAAAGGTTCGCACCCGGCTTCCGCGAGATCGTGGTGGCGGCCCGCGCCGTGCCGGCCGCACGGATGGCCGAGCACAACGCCAACTACGTCGGCGGCGACATCGGGATGGGCGCAAACTCCGCCTGGCGCGCGATAGCCGGGCCCACACCGCGCTTGAACCCTTGGCGCACACCGATTCCCAAGGTGTATCTGTGTTCGGCGGCCACCCCACCCGGCGGCGGCGTGCACGGCATGGCCGGTTACTACGCCGCACGCACGTTGTTGCGCCGCGAATTCGGGATCACGCGGATGCCTAAGATGGCGCCGTGACCAAACTCGCGATCATCTACTATTCCGCCACCGGGCATAACGCCGCGATGGCACAGCGCGTCGCGGCGGAGGCTGAGTCGGCGGGCGCCGAGGTCCGCTTGCGGCACGTCGCCGAAACCCACGACCCCGAATCGTTCGCCCACAACCCGGCATGGACCGCGAACTACGAAGCAACCAAGGATCTTCCCGCGGCCACCGGCGACGACATTGTGTGGGCGGACGCGGTGATCTTCGGTTCACCCACCCGCTTCGGCTCTCCCGCAGCGCAATTGCGCACCTTCCTCGACTCGCTGGGCGGGCTGTGGGCCGAAGGCAAGCTCGCGGACAAGGTGTACGCGGCCTTCACGTCGTCCAACACCCTGCACGGCGGCCAGGAGACCACCCTGCTCGCGTTCTACATCACGCTGATGCATTTCGGCGGCATCATCGTCCCGCCGGGATACACCGATCCGGTGAAGTTCGTCGACGGCAACCCGTACGGGGTGAGCCTGGTCTCCACCCATGACAACATCCACGAGTTCGACGAGCCCACCCAGAATGCCCTGGACCACCTGGCCCGCCGGGTGGTATCGGTCGCCGATCGGCTGGCGTCGGGATAGTCAGCGCGGGACCGTCGTTTGCGTGACGATGCGGCCCTCGTTCTCGTCGTCGACGTCCATGAAAAGGGTTGTGCGTCAACGTGTTGCAATCATCGTCGAGATGCGGCGGGTCGTACTCGTCGCACCACGAACCATGGTCCCGTGGCCCGAAGATCCGCGTCCTGACCAGACCCCACACCGCGACCATTGATTGCCGGGTACGATCTGGCCGTGTCCGACCGAAGAGGTGGCCGCCCTTCGATATGCCTGAACATGGTCGTGCGAAACGAGGCGCACATCATCCGCGAGGCGCTCGACTCGGTCGCGCCTTACATCCGCTCGTGGGTGATCGTCGACACCGGCTCCGACGACTGGACCCAGGCCGTAATCCGCAACCACATGGCCCGTCTTGGCATCCCCGGTGAATTATATGAACGGCCGTGGCGCAATTTCAGCGATAACCGGACCGAGGCACTGACCCTGGCCCAGGGCCACGGTGACTACATCTGGGTCATGGAGGCCGACGACACCCTCGTGGGCACAGTCGATTTCGGTCCGCTGGGAGCTGACCTATACGAACTGCGCCGCCGATCCCCGTACGGCACCTTCTGGCGCCCGCAGTTGTTCCGCGACGAGTTGCGTGTTCGCCACCAGGATGTCGCTCACGAGTACGTCGTGTGTGAGGATCGTTCCGTCGGTGAACGCCTTGAGGGCGACTACCACATCGCGGGTCGTCGCCTCAGTGCCCGCAACCTGGATCCGCAGAAGTATGCGCTTGACCGCGATCTCTTGTTGGCCGAGGTCGAGCGCGACCCGGAGCATGCTCAATCGGTGTTCTACCTGGCCCAGAGCTACTTCGACCTGGGTGACTTCGGCAACGCGCGCAAGTGGTATGCGCGCCGTAGTGAGATGGGCGGCCCGGACGAGGAGGTCTACTACGCGACGTACCAGATCGCGGCGTCGATGGCGGGATCTGGTGCATCGTGGCCGGACGTGCACGATGCCTACCTCCGGGCATGGGAGCTTCGACCGACCCGCGCCGAGCCGCTATATGCCATCGCCCTCCACTACCGCGAAGATCAGCGGTACCGGCTTGGCTATCAGTATGCCAAGCTCGCCGCCGAAATCCCGTTTCCCGAACAGGACCAATTGTTTGTCCTCGCAGACGTATACGCCTGGGGCGCCACCGACGAGCAGGCGGTGTGCGCATCTTGGATCGACAAGCATGCCGAAGCGTTCACGCTGTGGCGGCGCCTGCTGGCCAGATCCGACCTCCCCGGCGACGACCGGACAAGGATCGCGGCCAACCGCGACGTTTGCGCGCCGACGATGATCGAAGCGGCGTCGTCGTACCCGGACGCGCTGATCCCGTCCCTGCAGCGCCTGGCCGCCGGTGCACGCGCCACCGAGGTGGTCGTCAGCCTGGTCGCCGGTCCCGACCTGGCCCGCATCGAGCGAACGCTGATTCATTTCTGAACTGCTGCACCGATGTGTCGCGGGTCGGGCGCTTCCTGGTGCTCGATGCAGGCCTGCCAGCCCAGG
>Ga0318531_10000098_pt1 | contig 17663 bp, 16 predicted proteins | sample GRESIP053b4f25_FD_203486 | JGI IMG/M metagenome (GOLD analysis project Ga0318531, IMG submission 203486) | Tropical soil microbial communities from Luquillo Experimental Forest, Puerto Rico - GRE.SIPMG.053b4f25 | ecosystem: Environmental > Terrestrial > Soil > Tropical forest > Bulk soil... | reverse complement strand
GAGACACGTTCGGCGAACTCGCGAACCCTCGGATGTTCAGTGTCAATAAACCAGGTAGCGCCGAGATAAGCAGAAGGATCGTCAGTCCGAGCCTGCGTCATGTGTTCGACGCGCCTTTCAGATGCAGGGCAGGATCGGGACGGTCTCCACTTCTTCGGGCCGGATATTGAGACGGTATATCTCAGTCATGTACTGATTGTAGACAACATCTACTCTCGTGCACTGGCCACGATCCGGCCGATCTCCGGATACGACCCTGTCTTGCACCGCAATGTGTGGCCATTGCGGCCGGCGGGGGCCGGGTGTTTAATCTTAATTAAAACTAAAGGAGCTGATGGTGGTGACGTCCGGATCGACACTGCGCCGTACCGGGCCGCGGCGGGAGACGACGGCAGAGCCGGCCCGTTCGGGTGCGGTCACGGTATGGGCCGCAATCGCGTTGGTGTGGCTGGTGATCGCGGTGCAAGCCCTGCTGCGGTGGGTGGCCTCCGACGATTTCGCGCCGGCGCCGCTGATCGGTCCCGACCGGATGCCCATGGCGGCGGACCGGAGCGCTGAGCCTTGACGGCAAGTTCGTCCTCGGCGGGATGGCGGCTTTCGTCGCCGACGCGTTCCTCAACTGCTACACCTACCTGTTCGCGTGGAACGCCCACAACGTCAATTTGGGCGTCTGGACAGCGTATCTGCCGTTTCACAATCCGGCGGCCTCGTCGCGGTACGCGGAGTCCCTGCTGTGGGGGCCGCCGATGTATGTGTACTTTTGCGCTGGTGTGGCCATCGTCGGCTGCCCGGCCTATTTCGCGCTGCGGTCACATTGGCCGCGGCTGTCTAACGTGTCGTTGTTGGCGATCGTGTTCGTCGGTGAGTTCGTTTTTGACTTCGCTGTCGAAAATGCTGCGATCCGACTGACCCACGGTTACGCGTACGCGCAAACGTACGGACCGTTGACACTGTGGGCGGGCGGTCAATTCCAGTTCCCGCTCTATGAATCATTCCTCGTGGCCGCGCTGGGGCTGCTCTATACCTGGATGCGGATACAGGCCGTCTCGTCCGACGACGGACTGTCGCCCGTCGAGCGCGGATTCGACCGGTGGCGCCCGGCTCTTCAGTCGAAGGTGCGCACCCTGGCTGTGATCGGATTCTGCTGCGCAGCAACCATATTGATCTATCACCTGCCATTCAACTGGTTGGGCATCGTCGGAGCGTCGACGGCGCACCTGCCGACCTATATGTGGGCGGGCTGATCCGGCCGATCATCACATCGTGTAACCGCGGCTGACCGAGATCAATTGACCGGTCCCGACGGGCGGCGCGTGGCGACGAAGACCACAGCACCGCGCGGCCGATGTAGGACCCCAGGGTGGCTTTCGGACGGACTCCGGTCAGTTCCGCTAGGCCAATTCTTCGTGCTCAAGGCGGCGCAGCGCGCCGAAGGCGCAGGGCGTCACGATGACGATAAGCACGAAGAACATGACGAACACCGCCCAAAAGTTGAGCAGGCCATGCCAGGCGAATGGGCCGGTTCGGACAAATGGCACCAGGCTTAGCGGAACATAGATTGCCGCGACAAGGAAGCACGCGTAGCCCACCCATCGCGGGAAAAGGGGCTGCGCACGACGGTCGATCAAGATGGCGACACCCAGTGCCACGCTCTGTAGCAGCGAGAACATGAAGGTGAGGTCGAAGAACAACCATCCGAAGTCGTATAACGTCTGCACGGTTTCCGGCGAGCGGGCTTCGGCGCGGAATGCCGCAGTCTGCCACACCACGGCCGGCACGGCGGTGACGACGCCTGTCATCAGGCCGCCGAGAAGTTCCGTTGTCGATAGGACGCCTATCGGGCCTTCCATGCGGCCAATGATCTTCGATAGGGCAGCGCTCCACGTGTAGTAGCAGGGTGCACCGATGACCATCAGGACCATCCCCACCTGGATGTTGGTGTGGTGAGTCTGGAAGTACAGGGATATGGCTGAGGCGTCCATGTCTTGTCCAGGGGGTGGCCAAAAGCCGGCGAACACCGCGAAACCGAGTAGGCCGAGGCCCGCGTACACGCCGACCGACCATAAGGCGAGACGAAGTGTCGTGTAGTCGGTGCTCGTGTTCTGCGCGCCTGGCGCCGAGGGGCGTCGCGTCGTCGTTGTCACAGTTTCTCCCGGGGACGATAGGCAGCTGCATCATAATTTAACACATACTAGAAACTCTGTGCTAGGGTGACGACAGATGGCTATTGAGCTGCTCGATTATCTCTCTAATGACTATTAGAAATCGGCTCTCGTTGCTCTTCCGATGGAAAAGGGAAGTGTCGACATCATCGACGAAACGAACGATCTTGTAACCGCTTGGCTGTGACGGGGTCGGCGCACCGTTCGACATCCGCGAACCCCAACCGCGGCTGCTGTACCGCATCGGCGGCAAGAACATCGACCTCACCGGCGGCGGCTGGGGCTTTTGGCTGAGCGAGCTAACCCGGCAGGGGCGCCCAAACTGGTCGCCGGCATCGGTTCTGCCCGCAGCGACTCCGGCCTGCCCGAAGACCAGACCAGCACCGCCGAAATGGGTGTCTCGCTACACCAAAAACGAACGCGTACACGACGCCGAGAAGCTTCATTGTTGCCGCGGGCCCGATATCGCTGACCACGACTGGCGACAAAATCGTTGCGGCATACCCCCTCCGCGCCGGGACGCTAGCCGGGCGAAGTCTCTGCAAGCCCGTGGCGGACGAACGACTGCGCGTTGGCGACCACGGTGTCCACCGAGCCGCGGCGGGGATCCCACCACTCGACCGCCCAATTCAGCGCACCCAAGACCAACATCTGCGCCGTGTACAAGTCGAGGTCGGCGCGAAGTTCCCCCGATCGCGCCATGTCGTTGATGAGCCGTCGCCACACTTCGCCATAGCGCTGTTCCTCGAGGACCTGGCGCTTGCGAATCCCCGCCGGCACCTGGCCGGCATTGCGGATCGCCGCGGTCGTGTAATCCGATATCTCGAGTTCGTGCCGCAAATGCGCCTCCACCGCGGTAAGCAGACGATCAACCGCAGAGACGCCGGCCGGTAAGGCGTCGAGCACCGCGATGACATGTTCGCGCATGTCGGCGATGCCGGCCCACATCACCTCCTCGATGAGGTCGTCCCGCGACGGGTAATAGTAGTAGATCGCCGGCGTCCGCAGCTCGGCCTGCGCCGCGACATCGTTGAGGCGCAACCCGGCATATCCCTTGGCGCTCAACACCTGGGCAGCCGCGTCTAAGATCCGCCGTCTAGTCTGGGCCGACTTGGACTCGGCGACCTCGGCCGACCGCGGGATCGCTGCGGGTGCCTCGTCAGTTGGCCTGGCCATGACCGATTCTAGCCAGCGAGCAGATCCTGCAGACCCGCATCGACAGGATTTTCTATCCGGCATTCGATGCTGCCGCCGGTCTGCGGACGCAGGGCAAAGTAATGTGACAGGAGCCGACAGCACGAGCTTCTATCCGACATTAAGTAAGTTGGCGACAATACGCCGACAAGTCGAATTCGCCCCATGCCAATGCCTGCGCGGCCCGCGCATCCCTCCACAGCGACCGCGCCGACGGCTTCGTTGAAACAATGCCGTGGCGGGGGATAAACCCACCCCGCCGCGGCAAGTTCGGGTTGGCGGCCAGGACGCTTCCGCGCGTTGCCGATCAATCCTCTTTCGGAGGAACAGCCTGGCGCGATCCGGCAATCTCGCGGCCGATGAGCTCTTTCATGACTTCGGTTGTGCCGCCGTAGATCGTTTGGGCGCGGGTGTCGAGATAAGCCCGGGCGACTGGGTATTCGACCATGTACCCGTAGCCCCCATGAAGTTGCAGGCAACGGTCGAGGAGCCGGTTTTGGAGCTCGCTGACATACCACTTACCCTTTGCAGCGTCGATGGGGGAGAGCTCGCCCGCATTGAACGCCTCAACCGATTTGTCGACGTATGCCTCGGTAATGTCGAGCTCGGTGGCCATCTCGGCGAGTTGGAAGCGGATGTGTTGCAGCGCGGTTAGCGGCTGGCCGAAAGCATTGCGCTGTTGGCAGTACTCGACCGTCTGCTCGAAGATCGCGCGCGTGGTCGAGATGGCTTGGGCGGTAACGCCCAGCCGCTCGCGGGGCAGATGGCTCATCAGATAGTGCAGCCCGCGGCCTTCTTCTCCCAAGAGATTGTCGAGGGGAACCGCCGCGTCATCGAAGAATAATTCAGCGGTGTCTTGAGCGGGCAGCCCGATTTTCTCGAGCTGGCGTCCGCGCCGGAACCCGGGTGTCTCGCGTTCCACGACGAACAAGCTAAACGCTCGTGAGCCGCCCTCCTGGTCGGTGCGCGCGGCGACCACGACGAGGTCGGCCATGATGCCACTCGAGATGAATGTCTTCTGGCCATTGAGGATCCAGCGGTCGCCCTCGCGGCGGGCGCTGGTGCGGATCCCCCTGAGATCGCTGCCGGCGCCAGGTTCGGTCATCGCGAGGGCGCCGATCAGTTCCCCGCAGGCGAAGCCTGGCAACCACCGCTGTTTCTGATCCTCTGTGGTCAGATCGAGCAGGTAATGTAGCACCAGGTCATCCTGCAGGCTGACGGTCAGGCCGAACGACAGCGCGTTGACCCTGGCGACTTCCTCGCAGACCACCATGCGATAGCGGTAGTCATGTTCGCCGGCACCGCCGTAGCGCTCGTCGACCTCTAATGCGTAGATCCCCGCCTTGGCGGCCCTGGCGAACACTTCACGGTCGATCCGGTGGTCGCGGTCCCAGTCATGCTGGTGGGGAACTACTTCGCGAGCCAGGAACTCCCGAACCGTTTCGCGGTATGCCTCATGGTCGGGGCCATATAGTGCCCGGCGCACCGGTCAGACCCTCTCGATGATCGTGACGTTGGCCTGTCCGCCGCCCTCGCACATGGTCTGCAGACCGTAGCGGCCGCCGGTGCGTTCCAGTTCGTGCAGCAGTGAGGTCATCAAGCGAGCGCCGGTGCAGCCGATCGGGTGCCCCAGAGCGATTGCCCCGCCGTTGACGTTGACGCGCTCGGGGTCGGCGTCAAGCTCTGCCAGCCAGGCAAGTACCACCGGAGCAAATGCCTCATTGATTTCGACCAGGTCGATGTCCTCGATCGACAACCCAGTTCGCTTGAGTGCATGCCGGGTGGCCGGGATCGGGGCGGTCAGCATCATCACCGGATCACCGCCGCGCACCGACATGTGGTGGATCCGCGCTCGCGGCGTCAACCCGAACCGATCGACCGCGTCCTGCGATGCGATCAGCAATGCCGCGGCTCCGTCGGAGATTTGGCTGGCCACCGCCGCGGTCAACACCCCACCCTCGATCAGGGTCGGCAACTCGGCCATCTTGTCCAACGAAGTGTCCGGGCGCGGCCCCTCATCCACAACGACACCCGCGTAAGGGATGATTTCGCGGGTGAATCGACCTTCGGCGATTGCGTCCACGGCGCGCTGGTGGCTGCTCAACGCAAAGCTTTCGTTATCTTCCCGGGTGAGATTCCACTGGCTGGCGATCATCTCCGCGCCGCGAAACTGCGAGATTTCCTGGGTGCCGTACCGGGCCTCCCAGCCGCGGCATCCAGTCCATGGATCGCTCGCGCCAAAAGGCTCACCCGCGGTGAATGCGCTCAAAATCGGGTACTGACTCATCTTTTGCACGCCGCCCGCGACGATCAGGTCCGCAGTGCCGCTCATCACGGCCTGCGCCGCGAAATGTACTGCCTGTTGCGCCGATCCACACTGTCGATCCACCGTCACACCCGGCACCGACTCGGGCAAGCCGGCTGCCAGTGCCGCCGTGCGGGCGATATCTCCGGCCTGAGAACCGATGTTGTCCAGGCAGCCGAGGATCACATCGTCGACTGCTTCGGGATCCAGCTCGTGTCGATCGACAACAGTGCCAATGACATGGGCGGCCATGTCCGCCGGGTGCTCGTGGGCGAGTCCGCCGCCGCGCTTGCCGACCGCTGTGCGAACCGCATCAACAATGTAAGCTTCAGTCACTCAAATAATTTAACATAGAATCAAAAAATTAAGCCACCCGCCCCGAAGTGGCGCCCTCTCAACGTCTGCTGGCGGCTGTGCGCGCTTTCCTGGTGGCGGAGGCCCGGGGTTCCGCAGGCGGACACAGTCCGTGGCGGACCAAGGATTGGGCGTTGACGACGATGCCGTCGACGGCATCGCGGCGTGGGTCGCGCCATTCGGCGGCCCAGTTCAGCGCCCCGAGGACCAGTAGCTGCGCGTAACGGGGGTCGAGGTCGGTCCGGATCTGCCCGTCGGCCCGTGCATTGTCGAACAACCGGCGCCACACCCGTCCGTAGGCCGTTTCCTCTTTGAGCTGCCGGGTGCGGAGGTGCTCTGGGATCTGCCCGGAATTGCGGATCGAGGCGGTGGCGTAGTCGGAAATCTCCAATTCGTGCCTCAGATGGGCCTCGACAGCGACCATGATCCGCTCCAGAGGCGATGTCTGTGGCGGCAGATCATCGAGGGCATGTTGCACGTGCTTGCGCAGCTCGGCGATGCCGCAGTACATCACCTCTTCGATCAGCTCTTCGCGGGACCTGAAGTAGTAGTAGATCGCCGGTGCCTGAAGCTCGGCGTAGTCGGCGACATCCGAGAGCCTCGTCCCGGCGAACCCTTTCGAGCTCAAGACGTGTGCCGCCGCATCGAGGATGCGGGCACGGGTGCGGGCGGACTTGGAATCGGCGTCCGTCGACATTTTGCCATTAGACGCCACCGCAGTTTTTTTAGTCACGATTACAGGATATTCCAGGCACGGTTTTGACGTGACCGACGGCTTGAAGCCGTCGGCTTCTTTTCATGCGGCTTGCATGTGAAGGGCCAGTCCAGCCCGTGGGAGGTTATGTGCGGCGTGTTCGTCGGCCTGCGCGGGCCCGTGACCGCATGCGGTGCAACGAAATACCGCTTGGGTGACGCGGTTCTGCGGTGCTGCGCGCCCACAGTTTTCACAGCGGTCGCAGGTATGCCGGGGGTCGACCTCGATCCAGATACGCCCAGCCTCTTCCGATTTGGCGCGCAGTATCGAGTCGAACCGGCCCCAGCCAGGGTCGGTGAGCTTCCACATGCGCCGCCAACGCGCTGAGCTGCCGCGCGGTCGGGCTCATCCGGAAAACGTGGGCACGTCTCACGGTGCCATCGCGTCCCACTGATGCTCGATGTAGCGGCCCACCGTCGACTCCCAAACGTAGCCGGCCGAAGCGGCGAAGTACGACGGCGATCACTACACCTTGGCGAACCGCCGCATCTAGGGAAACTCGCGCAGCACGCGTGCGGTGCGCTCTTGAACGTCCGCACCACCGACGCCGGCGCATTCGTCGGCCCGACCGGCACTAACGGGTGCACCCGATCGGGCATGACTTTTTTGGCGACGATCTGCCAAGCGTGCTCGTGGGCGGCCTGCTCGAGCACCTCGCCACAGCGGGCCTTTAGGCGGCCACCCAGGACTGGCCGCCATCGTTGGCCCGCGGCGGCCATCGACTGGTCATCGCACTAAACCGTCGAGTACCTCGGGCGTGCCTTCTCGAACCCACCCCACGAGACCGCCGACATTCGGGCCTCGGGGGCAGTCGCGGTCGACATGCCAAAATGACAAGGTGCCCCGTAAGCCCAAGGTCAACTGCCAGGCTGTGGCGCGCGGTGAGGGGAGGCGCTTGCTCCTGGAATCGGCTCGCGCCTTGTTCGCGGAGCGCGGCTACGCCGGCACGAGTACCCGGGAAATCGCACGAGCTGCCTCGGTGACAGAGCCGATGATCTTCCGGCATTTCGGATCCAAGGCGAAGCTCTTCGAAGAGGCCGTGCTGGCCCCGTTCAACACCTTCGTCTCCGAATACATAGCGGACTGGGCCGCACGCCCCCGCGGCGCGAAAAGCGCCTATTTGGAGACGTGTGAATTCTACCGTGGGGTCTACGAAGTGCTGTCGGCCAATCGGCGACTGATCCACGAGATGATCGGCGGCCGGGCGACAGGATCGCTGGTCGCCGACAACGTCTCGACGCCGCAGCTGGGGGCACTCCTTGAACGGTTCGAGGAGATCATCGAGCGTGAGCGTGACGATCGCGGACTCCGTCCCTTCGACCCCGTGGTCATGACGCGGCTGTTGTTCGGGCTTGTCTTTTCGATCGCGGTTCACGGGGACTGGATGTTTCAGGGCGCAACCCACCCGCGGCCAAGCGTCGAGGCGTTCATCGACGAAATGGCTCGTCTCACTATCTACGGCGCCTACCCGGAAGACACCAGGCCCGCCGCGGCACCGTAATCTACGGCTGGCATCCAGTGCATCGTGAGCATCGCCCAGCGGTGCATCAATCAGGCGCTCAGCGGGAATGCCCGCCGAGACCCACACGGTCGCGTGCCCGCCACGCCTCGATCAACCCCGCGTTCTGCCCCGGCGTGCTGCCGTAAGTGGCGATCTCGTCCGCCCCGGCATCGCGGAAGCGCTGCAACTGGGTGACGCATTGGTCAACCGAGCCAAGAGCGCAGGTCTCCTCCATCCACGCATCAGGTACCAGCCGCGCCGGCTCCATCAATTGGATCCGATGGTAAGTCAAATCGGCCATCTCCTTATTGCCCTGAAATTGGCTGTGCGCACGCAGCTTTTCGACCGGCGCGGTATCCCAATCGTTGGCCCGGACCAGCGCATCACCGTATTCGGGCGCCTGTAGATAGGTGACCGCCCGCGCGTGGGCAAGTGCGCGACTCTCGTCATCGGACAGGCCGGGCGCGGTTATCACACACTGGCAGATCCGCACGGTCGCCGGATCGCGCTCGATACGCTCACACGCCTGCTTGATTCGCGTCACCGCTGCCGCGGTCGCGGCCGGGGTGAGAACCGGCGGCAGCAGAACGCCGTCGAACGAGCTGGCGATCGAGGTGGCGGCCTTGGGTAGAGCGAACGTGCCATACCAGACCTTTGGTTGCTCACCCTCGTACACGTCACCGAGTTTTATTCCGTCGAATCGCCCTGCTGGACCGTCATAGGTCACCGTCTCGCCGGCCCAGAGCCGGCGAACAATGTCTACGTAATCGCACAACCCATCGAACCCCTGGGTTCGCAGGCCTTCGCTGCGCAAGTAGCTATGGTCGCCTCGACCCAGCCCCAGCACGAATCGCGGGCCGAAGCAGGCATGCATGGTGGCGCCGAAGGCGGCCATGTGCAGGACATTACGACGCGCGGGCGAGACCAATCCGGTGGCCAACTCGATGCGGGGCGCTCGCGCAGCCACCGCGGCCAGCAGCACCGCGACCTCTTTGAGATTCCACCGCTCTGAGATGAAGACGCGACGAAAACCCAAGCGGTCAGCGGTTACTCCGTCTTCGATTCCGTCGACCGGCGTGCGCGCTCCGGTCTCATCACGTGCACCGACGGGGCGTTGTGAAACCACCCTGCCCGAGATCAGGAATGCGCTCAGATCGTCGACGGCGGTTGCGTTATCTGTCATGTTTTTCTGCCTTCTTCAGACGGGCGCAGATTTCGATGTTGCGCCCGAGGCCAGCCTGCGCGTCGACGGGATCGAGGAGCAGTGGCAAGATGTCGCAGACGCTGACCCAGGTTGCTCCTGCCTCGACGTACTGTTCTACCTGCGCCGCAACGGATTCGGGTGTGCCGTAGACAAACGACTTCTGGGCCATCTCATGCGTAGTACGGCTCAGCAGACCTTGGATTTCCGAGTTGGTCCACGTCACTGGCAGCAGCTTTACCGCGTAGTGCCAATCGCGCGGCAGCGGGGGTTCGATCCCCTCGGCATCCCAAGCGCTTTGGTCTAACCGGCCAAAAACGCCTGCCATCCAACGCATCAACGGGTTGTCGAGGGCACGCTCCAAAAGATCGGCGTCCTCGTGCACCAGCGACATGAACCAGATCCCGAATTCGAACTGTTCCGGATCACGGCCCTTCCGTTCCAGCTCGGCCTTCATTGTGCTGACCGTGTGCGCCCAGGATTCCGGCGTCGGTGCCACGCACGGCACGATGGCCGAGATGCCGTCGGCGTAAGTTGTTGCCAGATAGAACAGCTTCGGCCCACCCCCCAAAGCCCAGATATGCGGGCGATGAGTGCGTGACTGTCCCAGCCAAGCCTGCTTGAAGGTCCAGTGATTGCCCGGCAGATCGACCGGCTCGGTGCTGGCCCACAATGCGTTGAAGCCCTTGAGTTGATCTTCGAGGCGCGCCAATCCTTCGGATCTCTTCCAGCCGTAAGGCGTGATCTGTTTGGCTTCCCCGGCACCGATCATCACCTTCGCCCTGCCCTCGGTCATGTTGGCCAGCGTCATCATGGTCTGGGTGAGTTCGGCTGGCCCTCGACGGATCGCATCGGTGCTGATCGTCAGGCCGATTCCCGGCGCCGCGGCGGCCAGGTAGCCGCTCATCGCAAATGCGTCGGAATACGAGTCCAGATCTGGAACGATCGCTGCCATTGGGGTGTTATCCGGGTGCCAGAGCTGGCGGGGCCAAAAGTTCGTCATCTGGTCCCAGATCAGCAGTTCGTCGACGACACCGCTCTGCGCCGCGGCGGCGGCTGCCGCGGCGAAATTCGTTGGCGGCGTGTGGCGGTCACAAGAAAACGCCAGGGCAGTGGTGACAGCTTTACTCATTTCAGCAACTCCATTGACTCGAGATCACGCGCTTGTTGGGCATAGGAGCGAATCATGCCGGCGAACAGAGCGTCACCTCGCTCGGTTCGTTCCAATCGGACGGAAAATGGCACGCTGAGCATCAGCCCGTAGAAAACGCTCCAGCGGTAGCTTTCCCACACGTCGTTGAAGGAGAATCCGGTGACCCCTCGTGACACCAGGCCATCGTGGTATTGCCCCAACAGTTCTCGCTCGTGGCGACGCCGATCCTCCAACGACACACAGCCGCCGAGATACACGCTGACATCAACCAGCGGCGGTCCTAAGCGCGTCGCCTGCCAGTCGAACGCCACCACGGGAGCGGCGGGATCGCGCGGGAAAAGGATGTTATCCATCCGGTAATCTCCGTGCAAGACCACGGTAGGGCCAACGGTCATCTGCGCCGCCCACGCGTTCGCGTACGGCACGACCTGCTCCACGAACTCCATGTCTTCGGAATCGAGGCGATCGCCGAAGCGCTCTAGAAATAGTGGTAGGGCCGGCTCCACGGCGGCGAAGAAGTTCTGGTTGCGGCTCGGGTGGGCGAGCCAATCCTTTTCGCGCAAGGCCGGATCCGACCAGCGCGGCGCCTGCAGGTCGACGAGCGCGTCCAACGCCCGGGCGGCTTGATCGGGCGTACCGCCGGCGATCATGTCACCGGGAGTGCCCGCCCCCCTCACGTCCTCGAGGAGAAGTGTGAACCGGCCGGTTGCCGATTCGATGTCTGCCGAATACAACCGCGGCACCCGGATGCCGACGGTCGGCGCGATCTCTTGGTAGAAGCGCACTTCGCTCTCGTAGATACCGAGTGCGACACCCACCGCCCGGCTGCCGGCGTCCTTGGACGGCAACTTGACCATCGCGGTCGGCGGGACATCCGGTCCAGCACCCTCGTAGGTGAGGGTCAACCGGGCGACCAGTCCTAGTTGGCCGACACTCATCAGTTCGCTGCTGAACGACGCCACCCGGCCCCAGTCGAGACAACCCGCGTGGTGCAGTACATCAGTCAGCCAAGCCGCCGTGACGTCGTCAACCGAATCCACGATCCGTGCGGTGGGCTGGCGCAGGGTATCGGCACTCCGCCCGGACTCCGTCACCGGACGGCTCCCTTATTGAATATAGGTTTGATTAGATTTGCGAGCGGCACGAAAACCTCCTGTCCTGGACGATCTCTACTCTCGGGATGACGTCAGCGGTTGAACTGTCCCGACGTCAGCCGTCGGGGGATGCGAGTGGCAATCGCGTCGATCACCAGCTGCAGGCCGTCGCAAAAGTTTTGTTCGGCGTCGCCCGTTACCAGTGGACCGAAGAGTGAGACCACGTTGGGGAATTCCGCGGCGGAGAGGGAGGCCAAGCCTGGCCGTGCGTCAGAGTCGATGGCAGCCAGTTCGCGTTGCACGGATCCGACCGTGAACGACGTGAGCGTAGCGAACGAGGTGATCACGTCACGGTCGGACATCCCGGTCGCTCGCAACGCGGCACACACCACCTCGGCGCCACGATAGGCGGACCTGCGGTCGAGGCGTTGGTTGGCGATGATCGGAGCAAGTGTCGGATGTTTCAGGATCACCTCTCGCAGCGAGCAGTACAGCGCCACCAGTTGGTCCTGCCAGCACATCGCAGGGTCCGGCAGCTCGATCTCGGCCAGGTAGCGGTCGGCCAGCACCGCCAAGAGCTCCTCCTTCGTGCGGACGTAGCCATAGATCGTCATCACCCCGACACTGCAACGCTCGGCGAGACGACGCATGGTCACCGCATCAATGCCATCCGCGCTGGCTATGTCGGCCGCGGCCTCCACCAACGCCTCGAGGTTTACCTTCGGCGCGGCCACGTCGGCTTCGCCGGGGTTGCCGTCTGGGTGCACATGGCTCCTGAGCGTACATGTACGGTAAGGGCACGGCAAGGGAGTTCATAAGATTCCCCATCGCCGCTGCGGTTGGTCACCTTGTAAGGGTTTGGGATCGGCTCCCGGATCTTGTTCCAGTGCGACACTGGAAGTTAGCGATGGTGCACTGTGCATACGAAGATCGTCTAATCGTTCTCAGAGGCCGAGTCGCTACCCAGCCGGGCTTGGGTCAGGCCTTCTTGAAGGACTCGTAGTGCATTCAACGACTCCCAACGCAGAAGAAACCGGCGGACCACGAACATGCCGCAATCGCCGGCATTAGCATGAGGTCGTCGAGCTTGTCGTCGGAGCGCAGATCGTCGCGGACCTGTCAATAGAGAAGTCGCGAGAGCGCGGTGCCGGAATGAATGCATGACGCCGCACACCCGGCCAACGCAAAAGCCGGCCAGCAGCGGCTCCGATCATGCGAGCCAGACCGACTCGAAAAGTCGAGATCAGTGCGACAGCGCGGTGAATGATCGTGTGCGACAAGCACTTAACTTGCAAGGAACTGTTGCATCTGGCCAATCTCGGCCTGCCGCGCCTTGACGATCTGCTTGGCGAGGCTGGTGACGTCTACGTTCTTTCCATTGGCGACTTCGGCGTTGGCTGCCTCGATTGCCCCCTGGTCAAGACCGATCATTGACTTCAGCCATAGTGTGTCGAATTCGGGGCCGTGCAACGTGTCAAGGTTGGCAATGGTGGCGTTGTCAATCATGCCCCCCGGTGTGCTACTGGGCCCACCGTCCTTCGGCTGGTTGTCCTGGCCTTCTTTCCACTGCGCTCCGAGAGCCCTCAAGACCTGTGTTTCGACTTGCAGGGCCGCTGCTGTCTTGGCGGCAAACGTGACGAGCTCGGAGATACTGGACCGATCCGCTACCAGCCGCGACATATTGATCCCTTGTTGCTCTCGCACGGTCATGCTATTGGCGAAGGCGACATCGGCACTGTTATAGGCGGCGGGTTCGCCGCTTATAACGGGCTTGTCGTCGGTGCCCATCGGATGAGCGTGGTCGCCAGACGGCGAGCTACTACAGGACGATAAGAACAATGCGGTCGACCAGGCCGCGAGAGCGGCGGCGATTCGGGCGGTCGACGGCACGGCGCTAGCGTATCGGATAACCCAATCCCCCTCCTTGACAGCGGCGGCAAGCGGCGTGGGCGTTACCCCGTTGGTGCACACAAGGTCAGGCGGCTCGTGCCGTCTTGAGTGAATCGATCTCCGACCTCGATCATGGCTGTCCGCGCCGGTTGCAGGCGGTGTCCGCGGCGGTTATGGACTCGGTTGATCCAGTCGTCGACCGCGAGGTCGGCGGCTACTTGGCGGCCATAGGTATCAGTCGTGGAATCCGATGTCCATTGTGGTTCAAAATGATTCGATCGAAGCGTTGTCCTGTCAGCACACCGCATGCGCTGATCGAGCGGAGCAGACTGTGGTCGCGGCCAACCGCGCGAACTGTGCCGAGGTGTACCTGGCCGCAGCCGCGGTCAGCATGCAGGATGAGCTTATCGGCGCCGCGCATCGCCACGGCCGTTGTCGGCGGGGCCCGAACGAGATCTGCGTGCATGTGCTCGTCGTCGTCTCGCCGGTCACCCGCCGCGAGCAGCCGTCACCGACGGCGCCCCGAGCACCGATACCGCCAGTCCTCCTGCGACACCCGACGTCTCACTAGTCAGGTGTCCATCATCGGTGGGCAACGCTGGGGCACCCGCCAGGATCGCCTTTCCGGCACGACGGCCGAGAGTATAGCGGCACTAAACTCTACCCCCAGAAGCACATTCGACGTTCCCGGCGTGCTCGGTGGCCAGCCACGGACCGGTCTCTAATATTTGTTGAGACGTTCTTTAATCTTGATAAAACAGCGCTATCCTAGTCGGACGAGCACCATCCCGAGTTCTCGACGGCCTCATCCAAAGATCAAGCATGCCAAAAGAAGTCGATTGACACGCCGAACCGGCCGAGCCCTATGACCCCGGTTTTGAGACAGCTTGGTCAGAAAACTATTGACTTGGGACCAGTGGCTGCTTAATGTTGTCTCGCACACTTCAGCGAGGAGGGTGTGGTCCGGCACACATCCGCGCTCGAAGCTGGAACCTACGAACGAGCGTGATGAAGCCGGACGGGGGAGATGGATATGGCGGCGCGAGCCTCTTCGCACCCAACCACGCTGGATTCGGCAACAGCGGTGAGTAACCCGAAACAGACCCCGTTTCCGCCGTCCTCTTTCGGGTTTGAGCAAGCCATTCCTGCCGGCACCGAACAAAGTAAGAGGGGCTGTTAATGGTCTCGACCGCCCCGCTGGTCGGGCTAGCCAAGCCCGTGAAAAAGCCGCTGGGCGAGGTCGGTGGTTTCATCGCACTGGCGCTGGACACCTTTCTGGCAGCCTTTCGCCCGCCGTTCTTCTGGCGTGACGTCATCGAGCAGTGCTGGTTCATCGCTCGGGTCTCGACCTTTCCGGCCATCGCGCAATCAGTCGTTTTCAACGGCATGGTGGTGTTCCTCTTCGGCGTCGCAGCCGTCTCGTTCGGTGCCGGCGACATCACCGGCGCGGCCTCGGGGCTGGCCACGATAGCGCAGATCGGGCCGGTTACCACGGTGTTCGTCCTAAGCGGTGCCGCCGCCACAGCCATGTGTGCCGACCTCGGTGCGCGCACCATCCGGGAGGAGCTCGACGCCATGCGGGTGTTGGGCATCGACCCGGTCCACAGAATGGTGGTGCCTAGGGTGGTCGCGATACTCATCGCCGCAAATCTGCTCAACGGCGTGGTGATCATCGCTGGACTGTGCGCCGACTACGTCTTTAGCATCTACGCCTTGAACGGCAATCCCGGCGCCTTCGCTACGAGCGTGACGCTGCTCACCAACTTTCCCACGGTGCTGATCAGCTTTGTCAAAGCGTCGATTTTCGGGGTGCTCGCCGGCTTGATCGCCTGTTACAAGGGAATCACCGCGGGCGGCGGTGCGCAGGGGGTTGGTAACGCGGTCAACGAGACCGTGGTGTACACATTCCTGGCCCTCCTGATCGCGAACATTATTATTAGTGTCCTCACCGCGACCGCGACGCTGGCGACATGAGCGACGACACAGCGGCGGTGGTTAGGGCCCGGTTTCCGCGGCTGACGCGCAGCGCGCGGGGCTGGGCCGCGGGATGGGATCGCCTCGGCGAGCAGACGGCGTTTTATGCCAAGGCCCTCGTGTCCATTGGTGACGCTCTGCGCAAATACAAAGCGGAGACACTGCGCGTGCTCGCAGAGATGAGCTTGGGCGTCGGCGCGCTTGCCTTGATCGGCGGCGAGGTAGTGATCCTGGCGGTCTTGACCGGCAGTGCCGCGGCCATCGTCGGCATTTTCGGCTATGTCCAGGCGGGCAGCCTCGGCGTTTCGGCGATCGCGGGGTTTTTCTCTGCCTATGCCAACGTTCGCCTGCAGCTTCCGCTGATCGTGGCAAACGGCCTGGCGGCCACCATCGGCGCCGGCGCCACCGCGCAACTCGGCGCCATGCGGATCAGCGAGGAGATCGACGCGTTGGAGGTCATGGGCATCCGCTCTATCGCCTACCTTGTGTCGACCCGGGTGCTGGCCGGTCTGCTGGTGGTGCCCCCGTTATATTGCGTGACCTTTGTCGGATCGGTATTTACCACTCGGGCTGTTGTCGTCTTCGCCTACCATCAAGGCGCCGGCGGCTTCGACCACTGGTTCAACACCTTCCTGCTCCCACGGGATGTGCTGGTTTCGGGGTTCCAGTGCCTCGTGCAAGGAGCCATCGTCATGCTGATCCACACCTATTACGGCTTCACCGCCTCGGGCGGGCCCGCCGGCGTCGGTGAGGCGGTCGGGCGTGCGGTGCGCGCGTCCATCGTCGTGTCCATCACCCTGACGTTCGTGCTGTCACTGGTCCTCTACGGGAAGTCGGGCGACTTCCATCTGTCGGGATAGCGACGATGAAACAGAAACGCATCCTGCACCCGCGGTGGTGGGCACTGATCCTGGTGGTCGCGATCATCGGGTCCATCCCCCTCGTCGTCATGGGCTTCAACAGGGACTTCAAGTCCTATGCCAAGGTGACCCTCGTGTCGGATCGGGCCGGTCTGGTGATGGACGCCAACTCGATCGTGAAGTACCGCGGCGTGGAGGTCGGCCGCGTTGCCTCGATTCAACCCAAAGATGGAGCGACTCTTCAGCTAGAGCTGGATCCCAGCCAGCTGCGATACATTCCGGCCAACGTCGAGGCCCAGATCAGCTCGCCCACCGTGTTCGGCGCCAAATATGTCGATCTGCGCCCCCCCAGCGAGCCGAGTCGCAAGCGGCTCGCATCGGGGGCGGTGTTGAGCACCAACAAAGTGGCCATCGAAGCCAACACGGTCCTGAAGGACATAGTCGGTGTGCTCAACCAGATCGACCCCGCCAAAATCAACGCGGTGATCTCCGCGCTGGCCGAGGGGTTTCGCGGGAAGGGCGAAGCGATCGGCCAGTCCATCACCGACTTCAACCAGGTGCTGATGGCGGTCAATCCCCGCAGCGAGTTGATCCGCGCCGACTGGCGCGCGTTCAAGGGGTTCAGCGACGCCTACGCCGCCGCGGCGCCGAACCTGATGACCACCCTGGACGCCGGCAGTACCGCGAGCGCCGTGATTACGAGGAATGCGAAAGACCTTGATTTCGCCCTGCTCGCCCTCACCGGACTAGCCGACAGCGGTAACAAACTGCTCGCCCCGAACGAGAACAACATTATCCATCTGCTCAATGTGCTCGAGCCAACGACGCGGTTGCTGATGAAATACAACCCGGAATTAACGTGTACGTTCCTCGGCGCGAAGCTCATTATGGATCGGGGCTACGCCGATGCCTTCACATTCAACGGACGGTCCTTCCTCGCCGATGCCGGCCTGCTCTTCGGCGACGATGCATACAGGTATCCGGACAACCTGCCCGTCATGAACATCAAGGGCGGCCCGGGCGGAACGCCTAGCTGCGGTTCGCTGCCCGACGTGGAAAAGAACTTCCCGCAGCGCTATCTGATCACCGACTCCGGATTTGGCAATGGGCTCGACGTGCGGCCCAACCCCGGCATCGGCTTCCCGGGTTGGGCCCTGTATTCCCCGGTCACCCGCGGGACACCGCTACCGCCGACCCTGAACGCTGAGGGGGGTCCAGCAC
>Ga0318531_10000094_pt1 | contig 17993 bp, 20 predicted proteins | sample GRESIP053b4f25_FD_203486 | JGI IMG/M metagenome (GOLD analysis project Ga0318531, IMG submission 203486) | Tropical soil microbial communities from Luquillo Experimental Forest, Puerto Rico - GRE.SIPMG.053b4f25 | ecosystem: Environmental > Terrestrial > Soil > Tropical forest > Bulk soil... | reverse complement strand
GCGCGAACATGATCACCATGGTCTGTCGTTCCTCCCGAGCTACGGTCGGAATAATATTCCACCTGGTTCAGTAGACTGACCGCAAACCTTTTACGCTGGGAGGGTCCGTGCCTGGCAACGACCTCAGCGCCGCGCTCGCGCGGACCCTGGCTGCCCTGCGCGCGGAGCGGGGCTGGTCCCTGGACCAGCTCGCCGCCCGGTCCGGGGTGAGCAAGGGCGTCTTGGTCTCCCTGGAGCAGGCGCGCTCCAACCCGAATCTGGCCACGCTGGCGCGGGTGGGCGACGCGTTCGGCCTGCCGGTCACCCGGCTGCTCGACGTCCCGTCCGAGTCCAGCGTCCGTATCACCGGCCCCGGGGATGCCCGCACGCTATGGCACGGGGTCGCCGGGGGAACTGGGACGATCATCGCGGCGACCGAGGCGCCCTGGGCCGCCGAGTTGTGGCGCTGGGTAGTGCTGCCGGGAGAGTCGTTCGGCGGCGATCCGCATGCGCCCGCGACCAGGGAGCTTGCCTGGGTCGAGGAAGGCACCCTGACGCTGACCGTGGCCGGGGCGCGGCATCAGCTGGGTCCCGGACAGTGTGCCCGCTTCCCTGGGGGCCTGCCGCATTCCTATGCGAACGAGGGGACCGAGCCGGTGCGCCTCACCATGGTGGTGGTCGTGCCCCCGGCCCCAGCGTGACCGCGACGGCCCGGCGCGCCGGGTGGCGTGCGGCCTACCAGGCCCGATGCCCCTTGCCATGATTCGAACACGCATTCTATCATCTCCGCATGAACAGCCCGGATCCCGACCGACTCCGTTATGCCCAGATCGCGGGAGCCGCCGCGAGGCACGCCCAGGGCTGGCGGCTCACTGCCGACGAGGAAGTGCGGGCGATCACCGAACTGACCGAGGCCGCAGGCGGGCGGGCGGACCTGCTGGCCGAGCGCGCGGGCACGGCGCTCGGTTTCGGCGAGGGCAGGTCCGACGCCGCCCGGTACCAGCAGATCGCCGAACTGTGCATCGCCGCCGGCGCCGACCAGGCGCTGATCGAGCGGTGGATCAAGGTCGGCCGGGAACGGGCCGCCGCCGTGGCGGCGATCCCCTACACCGGGCTCCCACCGAGCGGGTTAATGCTGCTGGCCCGGGCCTGGCAACTTGTGTTGTCCTAACACCTCACTCGCCCGAGATGCCCCTTTCGCCGATTTGTCCGCCGCCTGGCTTGACCTGTGCAGGCTGTCGCTGATCGTCTAGTTCTTCCAGCGCGGCCGCGATGTCGTAGTCGAGCGCGGTCGCTACCTCCGGGACGGCGGCGACGACCCAGCCCAGCCCGGCCACGGGGGCGATCGCCAGCAACACGTCGGCGATTTCGTCTTCGCTCGCGCCTGCCGTCAGTGCCACGCCGGTGCTCCACGTCAGGCAGGCCGCCGGTGAGCCGCTGGCCACCGCCGCCGCCAGTTGCAGCAGTGCTGTGGTCTTGGGATCCAAGGACGTGATCCTGGCCAGGCCGAGCCGAGCCCGGCCTCTTTGAAACACTCGGGCTCATGACCGAGATCCCAGCAGAGAACTACGCGCAGCCCTGGGCGCCTGACACCCGCAATGCGCTGCCGCAGGTGGGTGATGAGCGGACGATCCTCACCGCCGTGCTGGACTGGCACCGGCAAACCTTCGAATTCAAGTGTTCCGGCGTTCCTGCGGGTCGGCTGTCGGAGAAAAGCATCCCGCCGTCCGGGCTGAGCCTGCACGGCCTGGTCCGCCATCTCGCGCAGGTGGAGCGCTGGTGGTTCCGCCAGCAGTTCGCCGGTGAAAAGGTGCCGCACCTGTACTACTCCGACGATGACCCGAGCCAGGACTTCGACTCACTCGACGGCGACCCCGCCGAGGCCTTCGCCGTCTGGCGGGCGGAGTGTGATCACGCCCGCGCGATCGTGGCACGGACACTCTCACTGGACGAGACGGGCAGATGCCGACCGGATGGCCAGCCGATCTCGCTGCGCCGGATCCTGGTGGACATGATCTCGGAATATGCCCGGCACGACGGCCACGCCGACCTGCTCCGCGAGCGCATCGACGGCGCCACGGGGTACTAGCCGACAATTCGAACGCTCGGCCGACTGCTTAGGAGGCTTCCCCAACGCGAGCTTTGACCTGCATTACGCCAGGCGATCGGCGATGGCCCTGTTCGCTGGTGACCGCGGTTGTCCTTGGTTTGCCGCTCCATCGGGCACGTGACGGGCACGCCCTGAGCTACGCATGGCGAGCGTGTCACGGTGCGTTGCCCGCAGCCACGAAAGTTCCGTTTACATCGTGGTTTACAGAGTGCCGCTGCTGGCGCTCAACGGCTGTTGGTGGCGTTTGGGGGCATCCGGCGGGAATGTCTGCGTAGCGGGTTACCCTGACCGGCGTCAGCGGATCGTGGCTAGAGGAACCAAAGGATTTTGCCAAGGAGGCATGGTCGCGTGGATGTCATCGACTGGCTGATGGACAGTGACCCGGCGATCCGCTGGCAGGTGATGCGTGATCTCACCGAAGCACCCGAGGGCCTTGCCGCGGCCGAGCGGGCCCGCGTCGCGCGCGAAGGCTGGGGCGCACAGTTGCTCGCCCTCCAGCAGCCGCACGGCCAGTGGCCGACAGGCTCGCCGGCGTTCTCCGCTGAGGACGCGGACGCGGAACAGTGGTGGCATTCGCTGGGCCCGGCACGGCAGGGCACCCTATTCCCGGTGTGGACGTCCACCACCTGGAGCCTGACGCTGCTCATGGCGTTCGGCGTCGACCCGGCCAGCGCGGCGGCCCGCCATGCTATCGGCCTCGTGCGTGAGAACGTCCGGTGGGAGCACGACGGCGAGCCGTTCTTCGACGGCGAGGTAGAACCCTGTATTAACGGCCGGGCCGTGGCCCTCGGAGCCTACTTCGGCGCAGACGTGGCGCCGGTCGTCGATCGGCTCCTCGGCGAGCAGATGGCCGACGGCGGGTGGAACTGCGAACAGGAGAACGGGTCGACCCGGGGATCGTTCCACACCACGATCGACGTGCTGGAAGGACTGCTGGCCTACGAGCGGGCGGCAGGAAGCGCCCCCGAATTGGCCAAAGCCCAGCACCGCGGCCAGGAGTACCTCCTGCAGCGGCGGATGTTCCGGAGGCTGTCCACCGGCCAGGTGATCGACCACGACCGCAAAACCGACGCTCCCGCGGCCTGGGCGCAGTTCTCCTACCCGACCTTCTGGCACTACGACGTGCTGCGCGGCCTGGACTACCTTCGCGCGGCCGACGCAACCCCCGACGACCGGGTGCGCGAGGCGATCGACCTGGTCATGTCCAAGCGCGACGCGGACGGCCGCTGGCCGCTGGAGAACCCCCATCCCGGCGAGCTGTACTTCGCTATCGACGACGGCGAAGGGCAGCCGAGTCGATGGAACACCCTGCGAGCCATGCGCGTGCTCCGCTGGTATGAACAGGCAACGACATAGAACGAAGCCCTGACGGCGCCCCGGTGGCCGGTCATCCGGAAGTTCACAATTCACCGCGCGCCCATACGGCGGCGTCACCTCGGCTGGGAGCCGAGAAACCTCAGGAACTGGCTTCGTAGTTGGAGCCGCCCGTCGTAGCCGCCCATCGGAATCGAACTGATGACCTACGCATTACGAGCGCGTTGGCATGCATTGCTCGCGGGCTCAAACCTCGTGCCAGCTTCAGGTTCACTGGGTTGCTGCTGATGACGACCGCTGGCTGTTGCCGGCGGTCCGGGGTCGCGCCCGCGACCGTTTCCGTTCCTGCAGCGCAGGCTGAAAGTGGTAAAACTGCAGGCCAGGAAGCTGCGGCAGTGCCAGGGTGTACCGTTCCGTGCTAGCGAGTGCTGCCAGGAATGTGACCAATCGTGTGACCACGGAGGGCAGGCCCAGGACGGAAACACCACCGCCAAGGAGGAAAACCCGAGAGGAAACGATCATGACTCAGGACGACGAGGCCCGCTGGCTCGGCACCGAGGCCGAGGCCGATGCCTGGCTGCGGCGCCTCCCGGCCAGCGTCCTCGGCAAGCTCGGCTATCACCGTGAACCCCCGCTCAGCGCTGCGCTGGCGAGGGATTACGTCGAGCGTCCCGCCGAGCAGATCACCTTGGACGAGTGGCGGGGCGCGGCGGGCCTCCTGGCTGCCAGCAATCACGGCAAGGACGGGGCAGCGCTCGATACCGTGCTCCTCGCCGTCCTCCTGTACCGCGAGTCCATCGGGGACCCCCGACCGCTAGAAAGCCGGACCCGTAGCCATCGGCCAGCCGCCCGGCTGCACCCTCCCCCGAAATGAGCCCTGGGGCTTAGGCAGGAGCGGGTGCGCCGCCAGGGACTCGAACCCCGGACCGCGGATTAAGAGTCGGGATCGGTCAGTGTCCAACTGGTCTGAGACCGTCCGATCCTTCGGATGATCAGGACAGACATGCTCTAGGTCGTTGGGTCAGTCCTGGCCCGTGCATCGGTGTTGCTGCTTGGGTTGCGGCTCGCCCTTGTTCGCGCCGGTGGTCCTGATAGTTCAGGCAGCCGGGGGCCACCAGGGTGCCCCGATCGACCCTGGACTCGTCGCGGTTGCCGGACCGTTCGCGTAGCGCCTGCCAGGCCGCCAGCTTTTCCGGCCGCATCCCGGTCGCCACGACCCTCAGTTACCCCCGTTGATGCCAGCATCGAGGTGCGCCAGCTGCTGGGATGCGGAGCGGCACGGACCCTGGCCTATCGCCGCTCGCCTACTTAACCATCGATCACGCCCCGCGGCCAACTCGCTCTGTGCACCGGTCAGCATTGCGCGACATTAGTGGTCTGGTCGTTGGTCAGTCGGACTAGTGACGTTGGGCACTACTGAACGCTTCCCGGGCGAGCCACCGTTGAGCCAGCAGGTGATGCGAATGCTCATGTTCGACGCGGTGACCAAGAGATTCGGACCGTTGACGGCCCTTGACCGCTGTACGTTCACCGCCTGCCCGGGCCGGCTCACAGGCTTTTTGGGCCCGAACGGGGCCGGCAAGACGACAGCGATGCGTGCGGTATTCGGGCTTGTCGAGCTGGACGCGGGGACGGTCCGGTGGCGGGGCCGCCCGGTCCGCGCCGCGGACCGAGCGCGATTCGGGTATATGCCGGAGGAGCGGGGCCTGTATCCGCGCATGCGCGTGCGGGACCAGCTGGTGTACATGGGCCAGCTGTCCGGGCGCGGGGCCAAGGACGTGACCCGTAGCGTGGACGCCTGGCTGGAGCGCCTGGGCCTGGCCGGGCGCGCGGCCGATCGGTTGGACCGGCTGTCCCACGGCAACCAGCAGCGGGTGCAGCTGATCGCCGCACTGGTCAACGAACCGGACCTGCTAGTGCTCGACGAGCCGTTCTCCGGCCTGGACCCGATCGCCATGGGCGCCATGAGCGACTTGCTGTCTGGCCTCGCGGCCAAGGGCGCGACGGTGTTGTTTTCCAGCCATCAACTCGACCTAGTCGAAGACCTATGCCAGGACGTCGTGATCATCGAGCAGGGCCGGATCGTGCTGGCGGGCGAGCTGAAGGACCTGCGGGCCGCGGTGCCCGAGCGGTTCATCGACATCCGGTACCAGGGCGCGGCGCCGGACTGGTCCCTGCTGGCCCCAGCGACCCTCATCGAGGCCAATGACGGCCGGGCCCGGCTGCGAGTCGGCAGCGGCGGTGATGTGGCCGCGGTGCTGACGACACTCCAGGACAGCGCCGACATCGTGTCGTTCACCTACCAGCCACCCACGCTGTCGGAACTGTTCTGTGAGGCGGTGGCGGCATGACCGGGATGCGGCAGGCCTGGCTGGTGGCCCGACGGGAGATGAACGAGCGGGGCCGTTCGCCTGCGTTCCGCGCCTCAGTCCTGTTGATGATGGCGGCCGTGGCCGCCATGCTCATCCTGCCCACGCTGTTCAAGCCCGGCGTCAAGGATGTCGGCCTCACCGGTCCCGCCCCCCCGGCGCTGGCCGCCACTATCGGCCAGCAAGCTCGTGCCGAGGGGACCACGGCCCGCATACACCGCTACGCCAGCCTCGCCGCAGGCGAGAGGGCTGTCCGTCAGGGCCACCTCGACGTGCTCCTGACCAGCGCGCGGCGGCTGGAGTGGAAAGGCCAGGAGGATCAGCAGCTCAAGGCGATCGTGACCACGGCCATTCAGCTGGTCACGGTGCGCGAGCGGGCCACCGCCGCGGGTATCAGCCCGGCCGCGCTGGCAGCCCTGCTTGCGCCGGTGCCCGTCACCAGCGTTGAGCTGGGCGCGGTGGCCGGCCGCAGCCCTGGCGACGAGACAGCCGTCGTCGTCATGACCGGCGTGCTGTTCTTCTGCATCAGCGTCTTCGGCGCGATGGTGCTCAACGGGGTGCTGGAGGAAAAAGCCAGCCGCGTCGTCGAGGTGCTCCTCGCCCGGATCCCGGCCCGCACTCTGCTGGCCGGCAAGATTGTCGGCATCGGGCTGCTCGGGCTCGCGCAGATCGGCGCGATCGTGCTGGCCGCGCTGGTCGCGGTCACCACTGTCCGCTCCATCGACGTCCCCGCGGTCCGAGGAACCGTGCTGGCCTGGGTCCTCATCTGGTTCGTGCTGGGCTACGCCCTCTACGCCACGGCCTACGGCGCCCTCGGGTCGCTCGGGTCACGGGCCGAAGACGCCCAGAGCGTCGCCGGGCCGGTGACGGCCGTCCTGGTCGCGGCCTACTTCGCCGTCTTTGCGATGATCGCCCAGCCCACCAGCACGCTGGCCCGGGCGGTCTCGTTCTTCCCTCTGACCGCTCCCATGGCCATGCCTGGGCGCATCGCCATGGGCGCAACCGCCTGGTGGGAGCCGGTAGCCGCCGCCTTCCTCACCCTCGCCGCGACCGCCGGCCTTGTGCTGCTCGCCGGGCGCATCTACACCAGCGCCATCTTGCACAGCGGCCCAGCGCTCAGCCTGAAAGACGCCTGGCGAACCACGATCACACGGGCTGCGGGCACAGCAACCCAAGCAGACGCCCATGCCACCAAGACACACCTGGCCAAGATTCGCCCCCGCACGGGAGGGAGCACAACGATGACAACAGACTCGACGAGACGCCGGCTGCTTGTTACAGTCCTCACCGGCATCGGAGTCGCCCTCGGCGTGATCGTAGCCCTGCTCACCAGTGACGTCATCGTCGGCGTCATCGCCGGAGCAGGATTCATCGCGGTAGCGACCCAGATGGTCAACCTCTGGACCCGTCGCAGCGGCCCACCCGTCGCTCATCATTGATATCCCGCAGTCAGGCCTCTGCCGACGCGGCCAAGAAGCTGGTTGACGCCTTGCACACTACTCAGCGTGAGCTTCTCATGGCGTGCTGGCGCCATATCGCGCCGCCGGGGCCCGGGGCGTAATCCAAGCCAGGCAAGCACGCCAGGGTGCCCGTTTTCGTAGGGCCAATGGCCGCCGAGGGCTGGTGCCGTGGGCGGTGTCAGACTCTAGTGGTGGCGGTTGAACGTCCGCGCCGGGTGGAGGTGCGACCCTTTCCCTCCCACCGGAGGCTGGTCACCGGGGCCATGCGCGCTGGCCGGCGCAAGATGCCGATGTACGGGCTGGTCGAGGTGGACATCACCACCGCGACCCGGCTGCTGGCCGGGCACGATCCGCCCGGGTCGCTGACCGCCTTCGTGGTGGCCAGCGTGGCCCGCGCCGCCGCCGCCCACCCGGCCGTGCATGCTTACCGGAACTGGCGCGGGCAGCTGGTCACCCACCGGCACGTTGATGTGGGCACGATGGTGGAGATCTCCACACCGCACGGGCCGTTCGCCCTGCCCCATCTGCTGCGCGACGCGGACATCCGCGACGTGCCCGACCTCACCGCCGAACTGCGCCGCGTCAAGCGCGACCCCTCGGCCAGCAGCAGCGGCAGGTGGCTGGAGCGCGCTGGGCCAGCCGCGACCCGGATCCCGGGCGTGATCCCGGCCATGTACGCCGTAATGGCCCGATCCGTCGCGGCCCGGCAGCGCATCGGCACCGTCGCGGTGACAGCGGTGGGCATGTTCGCCGGCGGCGGGGGCTTCGGCATCACGCCGTTGTCCTTGTACTCCCTGGAGGTCATCGTCGGCGGGATGAGCCAGCGCCCGCGCGTCATCGACGGCCAGGTCACCGTCCGCGACATCCTGGACCTGACGGTGGCCATCGACCACAACGTCGTGGACGGCGCGCCCGCCGCCCGCTTCACCGCCGAATTCCGGGAACTGCTGGAAAGCGCTGCGGTGATGTCGCCGTCCAGCGTTGCCTGACCAGCCCCAGGGTGGCCAACAGGCTGATCCTGTGTCAGGGCCTGTGCAGGAGGTGCTTGGACACCAAAGGTGACGACCGAGCGCTATCCCCATGTCGCCACACTCCAGATGAAGGACGCCAGCGAGCGGTTGGACCTGGCACTTTGGGTCAGGGTTGAAGGCAACTGCAACTATGGCGTCCAAAGACGCGGCTCAGCCCCTCCCCGGATGCGGGGTAGGGGCCGTGAGCTGCGGAGGCTCGGGGATTTGAACCCCGGAAGGGCGTAAACCCTAACCGCATTAGCAGTCCATTCCTTGCCCTCAAAACGGACATCGCCCTACCGTGCTCAGTCACATCCGGCCAGGTAAACGCCGGTATAGCACGAAACCGGACGCAAGCCGGACGCTCCCCACGCAATTCCCGCTGGCCCATCATCGGCCCAGCAAGGCTGCTCCACGGGCGCCCGCCACACGTGATTACGTTGCCTAGTGTCCTGCGTCGGAAATCCGGGCTATATATTTTGCCAGTGAGTCGAGGATCTCTTCGGCGGTCTTGGTCCAGGTGAAGGGCCTAGGGTTCTGATTCCAGTTCTCGATCCAGGCGCGGATGTCGGCTTCGAGGGCTTGCACGCTCTTGTGCACGCCGCGGCGGATCATCTGGTCGGTCAGGTACCCGAACCAGCGTTCCACCTGGTTGATCCACGAGGAGCCGGTCGGGGTGAAGTGCAGGTGGAAGCGGGGGTGACGGGCCAGCCAGTCCTGGATCGCGGCGGTCTTGTGCGTGGCCAGGTTGTCGCAGACCAGGTGCACGTCAAGGTCCGCGGGCACGGCCTTGTCGATCCGGACCAGGAACTTCTTGAACTCCGCGGCGCGGTGCCGCCGGTGCAAGGATGAGATCACGCGGCCGTCAGCGATGTTGAACGCGGCGAACAAGCTGGTGGTGCCGTGCCGGACGTAGTCGTGGCTGCGCCGCTCGGGCATCCCGGGCATCATCGGCAGCACCGGCTGGGAGCGGTCCAGCGCCTGGGTGCCGGACTTCTCATCCACGCACAGCACCACCGCCTTGTCCGGCGGGTCGTGGTACAGGCCGACGACATCGACGACCTTCTCCACGAACAGCGGGTCCGTGGACAGCTTGAACGAATCGCTCAGGTGCGGCTTGAGATCGAATTTGCGCCAGATCCGCCCGACCGTGGACGGCGACAGGCCGCTGCGGGCTGCCATCGACGACCGCGACCAGTGCGTGGCGTCCTTCGGGGTTTCCTCCAAGGTGGCCGTGATGACCTGCTCCACCTTGTCCAGCAGGATCGACGGCGGGCGGCCCGGCCGTGGCTCATCGGCCAGCCCGTCCAGCCGCCGCGCGGCGAACCGGGCCCGCCACTTGCTCACCGTCGCCGGATCGATCCGCAGGTCCGCCGCGGCCTGCTTGTTCGTCGCCCCGCCCGCGCACGCCAGCACGATCTTGGCCCGCAGCGCCAGCGCCTGCGCGCTGCTGGCCCGCCGGGCCCACCGGGTCAGCTGATCACGCTCCGCACCGGTCAGCACCAGCTCAGCCACCGGGCGGCCCGGCCGGTCATGATCGGCCAGCCCAGCCAGGCCGGCCTCGGCGAACCGGCGGCGCCACTTGCGCACCGTCATCCGCGTCGAACCTAGTTGCGCGGCCACCCGCGCCACCCCGGAACCCGGCTCCGCGCACGCCAGCACGATCCGCGCCCGCTCAGCCAGCCACGCCGACTCCTCCTCCAGCCAGCGGGCAAGTTCAGTACGGTCCTCATCGGTCAGCGTCAGCGGCTCAGCGGTCTGCTGCATGCCACTAGGCTACAGACTTAACTAGCTGATTTCCGGCGCGACACACTAGCCTCATCCCCGGTGGGTCGGCCGGGGACTCGCGGCTTTTTGATGACCTGGTAGGTGATGTGTGTGACGTGCGGGTTCCCGGAAGCCTCGTGACAACGAGCTCGACCGGCGCCGTCAACCGTTCAACCCCGTCGTCCGGATCGGCAACAAAGCCGTCCAGTGACATCGAGAACCCGGCGATCACCTTGCTCATCTGATGTACCTCCTAGCTGTGCTCTGGCTTGGCCCGGGCCCGGCAGGTAACCGGTCCAGCCACCCGGGCAAACGAGATCCCATGAAGCTCCAGGGGTTGACGTGGCTGCGGTCGCGGTTCCGAAATCCGGCCGCGTGATCAGCTGGTGAGCAGGCACTGCGCTGAGGCGAGCAACGATATGCCATCGCGGAGATCCGGCGGCGCCGGTCAAGATGCCACAGCACCCAAACCCCATGCGCCTACCGTCAGGGGGCGTGCAGTTAGGGCTAGCGCTGGAAGTAGCCGGTAGTCAGGTCTCGCGCGACGGCGTCGATGGGTTGCCCGCTCACCGTGATGGAGCCCCGCCATGGCGTGCCCAGGGCGAAAAGCAGGGCCAGGCTGAGCCCGATCACTGCCACGAGCCCGCCGACCGGAAGCCCGGCCCGCCACCCAGTGCGCAGGGTAAGCACCGTGGCATTCGTGATCAACGCCGCCGCCGCGACGACCAGGACGGCCACGTAAAAGACGGGCAGCTGACGTGAGGCTGCGGCCAAGCGGTCGCGGCGATCGATGGTGAGCGCGTCGAGGGAGGCCAGCAGCTCGCTGCTGTCCGATACCGCCAGGTCGGGACGGGCTGCTTGGGCCCGGACGGCATTCTCCAGCTTTGCCAGCGCGTGCGAGGTGGCGGGATCGTCGCCGTCGGCGGCGTGGCTGCCCTGCCACTCATAAGCCCTCGTCGCTCGCAGATAGCCGAGCAGGGCCGAGTCGATCGGCGCCGGGCTGACTCCGGGGCTGGTCGCCGCCCAGGCCAGCCGGGACGCGTCCGCGGCCTCGTTGCTCACGATCCCCTCAGCCGAGGCCAGCCACCCCGCCTCGGACGCCACGGTGAAGGCCAAGGTGAGCGCGAACAGCCCTCCGAGCGCGGTCATCAGCGGCGCCGCGACGGTGTAGGCACTGTCCCGCTGCGCGGCCGGTATCAAGGCTCGCTGCGCCAGCCGGGCACCGGCCGCGAACAGCAGCGCGGCGGCCAGGCCACCGATGATGAGCACTGCCATCGGCAGCGACGTCAGCCAAGTCATTTCTCGTCAGGGGGGCGGTGCCCTAAGCCGACCCGTTTCCCCCTCCCCCCTTCAATCGCTGTTTGCGGTTTTCACCGGCGCCCCCATAGTAGATTCGGCGCGCGGACGCGAATCGCGGAAACCTGGCAACTTTGACCGTCGGTCCGGCGGGAGAGCGGGGCTACCCCAGGGCGGCGAGGGGCCCGGACGCGCTGGCCACGGGAGCCGATGCCCGGCTTGGCGCAGGCCCCGGACAGCTCGCCTCGACGGTGTAAACGCTCGGGTATGGCTGCGCCGCGGCACACCTTCTACGTTAATGGATCCAGCCTGCCCGGCAACCGGCCTTCCGGGTGCCACTGCGAGGATGCTCATACGTATTCGCGGCGGCGCATCCAGGCCAGGGTGAACCAGCCCCAGACCGGGGGCAGGTAGGCGGTGAAGAACCGCTGGATGAGCACGGCGGCGATACCGGCGGCGAGGATGACCGCGAGAATGATCCAGATCGCGGTCTGATGGTCGCCGGAGCCCGACGGGCGTGGGAATACACCGCGCTGTCGGCTTGTACCGTCGGCCGTGTTGAACGATCAAGGGGAATAACGCACTGTAGACGGCCGAGGTCGCGGGGCTCGCCGTGACTGACCGGGCAGCTTGGCCCGCTGTCCTCCAGCGCGACGGCGCGTACCGCTGCCTGAATCGCCGTTCCCCCTGCACCCGCCGCCAGTCGGGCCACCCTATTCGCGCCGGGGATCCTGACACCACGCAAAGATCACCATTAGGGACGCGCCCGCAGGCGCGTCACCTGCGGCGATGATGCGAGCGCCACCCTCGATACTGATCTTCCACGGCAAGATCCTGCGCCGATCAAGAGAACGGGCGAGAAGCCGCGGATGCCCACGCTCTTCGGTGATTCGCCAGATCCAGTCAGTTCTGGCGGGTCACCCATCTGAGGGTGATGCCGTAGGCCCAGGCGCCAGGCACCCTAGGGGCATCTATGAACCAGTGGCCCACCGAGTCGCAGCCCCTGGCGCGGTCACGGTTGGAGGAGTGGAATGAGTCAACAAGGTGAAGAACAACAAGCGGAACAAGCGGGTCAAGGATTCAGCGGCGGGATGATCGTCTCGCTCATCGGGCTAGCGGTGTTGGTAATCTTCGCTATCCAGAACCGAATGCATATCAAGATACGCTTCTTGTTCTGGAGTTTTATCTGGCCATTGTGGGTTTACACCATCGTGACCGCAGTTTTCGGGGCACTGATATGGTTCGGATGGGGTGTGGTACGGCGTCACAGGCGCCGCAAGAACCGCCGCGAAAACCGACGAGACTGAGCCAGGGGTCTGTGATGGCGGATGACAGTTCTGACGGCCGGGTCAGCCAGACGCTAAAACATGCTGCCGGGATGGTGGCGGCAGCGGGTGCTTACAAGGGACTCGAGCTCGCCTGGAAGCAGGCAACCGGCAAAGAGGCACCGCCGGGCCCGGACGACCTGCAGGCTCCGCTGGGCCGCGCCATCGCCTGGACGCTGGTGATGGGGGCGGCCATCACCACGGCGCGCATGATCGCGATCAGGTACACGTCCAAGCTGCTGCATAGCCAGCAGGAGAGCATGACGGAAACAGCAGCGGCGACGCTCGCTGACAACCCGGACAGCTCCGCGCCCGGAGCCTAAGTCCGAGGTTCCTGATTGCTATGTTGGCCCCGATCGGCATCGAACCAGGCCAAACGGGCCGCAGCAGGCCGTGCCGCCGCTCAAGGGGCCAGCTGCGGGTATGCACGGTCGCTCGTGGGACCAGCACTGGTGCCGTTGTTAGGTTCCGGCCATAGCCGCGAACGCGACCGCCTCGGCCTGGGCTGTGAGGACCTGCTGGCCGTAGCAGCGGTGCCGGTGCATGGTCCCGTCCAGGAACGCGACCACGGCGGCGCCCATGAGGCTGGTGCGGATAGTGCCCTTCTGCCGAGAGGGCAACGGTGACGCGCAGGCCGGCCTTGGTGGCGAGGGCTTCGATGTCGGCGCGGCTGGAGAGGTCGGCTTAGATCGGCGGCGGCTCGCGGCTGTGATTGGCGGTACTGGTACCGGTGGCCCTGGTCGGCGGTCGGGCGCCGGTGCCCCCGAACAGCTGTGCCATGCCCTGCGCCAGCGCCCGGCGTGCGATCCAGGAGCTGCCCGATTCCAGGACCCGACGAAGCGCAGCGATCCGCTGCCAGCATCCCCAGCGTGCGGAGCCATTCCAGCCGAGCTATGACCGGCGACGCCGGTGAGATCAGCCCCGCCCTACGGTGGACTGCCCGACCTCGATCAGGTGCCCATCGGGGTCGCGGATGTAGGCCCGGATTTCGCTGGCGTGGTGTTTCGGTTCGGTGAGGAACTCGGCGCCCCTGGCCGACCAGTCGGCGTAGGCCGAGGCGATGTCGGCCACCCTGAGATTGAGGAACGCGCTGGTCTGATCGGGGTCGGGCGGGGTGGTGAGCGTAACGGTGGGCTTGTCGTCGGTCGGGCCGCCTCCCACGTTGAGAATGAGCCAGCTATTGGCCAGTCGCAAGATAACCGGGTCACGCTCCAGCAGCACCGTTGCCCCGAACACCGACCGGTAGAACTCACGGGACCGGTCCTGGTCGGAGACCACCAGGAAGTGGGTCACTACGAAGCCGGTCTGTGGGGCGGGAAAGTCGTCCTGGCTCATCGAAAGCCTCCAGTGCGCGGGTGCCGCGGGGTGCTGCCATGACGCAACCAATCCAACCATGACACTCACCTCACCGGCCTACCATGCCGCCGACTCGGGCGGCCGCGGCCAGTTGCCGAATAGGAATGCCTACTAATCGAATAGGTATTCGTAAGCGCGGCCGCGCATCATGCTCGTTCTGCCGTCACCATCGGCCGCGCTGTCCGGCGCCAGTCCGAGTGTCTAACGGCGGGACTGCGCGCGTCCTCCTTGATCTCCCGTATCACTCAACGTTTGCTGAACTAGTCGCGTGAACGCTCTGAGCTGGGCAGAGCTTCTGATGCCCCTACTTTGGTGACCCCGAGGGAGGGGGTGGTAGATGCGGGAAATTCAACAAGTGAACGTCCAACCGGCTGCCGGCTTGGCTGACACTCTGGCAGGTTCCTCCGGACGAGCAAAGAACTGCCTGGACATGAATGTCCTGGAAGTTACCCGCTATGAGAGTGTCATTTATGGTTTGGTTAATATCGCCCGCAGCGTCGGGGGTTACGGTTTCGCCCAATATGCGCTCACATTGGGTGCGCAGGTATGCGCACGGGTCTTCAGAGCACGGGGCCCCGTTGAGCGGAACGTCAACCTTTCCACAGTCGACTGTGATAGCAACTGTACTCGGCAAACCAACTACGGAGATGCCAATATATCCGCGGTCTTTTACTTTGGATGCCGTAACATGGACCGATAGTGCGGTATCGTTACCACTTTTAGTGATTTGAGCCCCAAGCTGAACATCAGAATTCAACTGGCTTACGGTCTCAAGCCGAATTGCCCCATAGATGCTGCCGCCGATCAGCACTACGCTCGCGATGATGAAGATCAGCTGCAGAGGAACAGGTCTGTAGTCTACTGACGGCTTAGGCAGCCTCCAATTACTAGGTACGGTATCCCAAACCAAAACTGCTACCGCAATAATAACTAGTGCGACTACTATCATAGCTACTAGTACAGCTAGAGGCTGGGGGTTCTTAATTGGAATAAGCAAGACTACTATCGGCCCAACGATCAGCAGAAGGATAAAGGTTGCGAGGGCGCGTAGCAGAGGGATCTTTGCAGTGCTAGGAACTGCTACGCTTATCACGGCGGCGAGGACAGAGAGAAGTAGCAGGAGTGCAACCAAAGACGCCTGCGGACCATTGTTACGAAGGACCGTCGTAACTTCCGTCGATCGCAACCCAATAAAGCTCAGTACACCGCCAAAACCGGCAAGCAGAAATCCCAGCAAGTTCTGAACATCGCTTAGCGGATTACCCTTGGCATCAGTCATAGTTCCCAGCCCCCCTCTGAGGCATGAGCAGCATTTGCCGGGGATGTTACATACCGTACATGTAGCATGCAGCTGACACCAGCCAGATGGTTCGGGGTGGGAGATTCTCGTTCGGTCTCGCGGGATATTCACTGCGGCTGTCGTGCTCGGGAGCCGAGCAGGCCGTAACCCTCTGGTCGCCTGTGGATCGGCCTGGCTCTTATGGTCCACGGGGCCGGAAGGTGGCGGTCTCCTGGTCGGCTCAGGCTGCCCGCGCTGTGTACAGGTGCCACCGGCCGGTGATGCCTTTCAGCGTGTGCTCACCGCGGTCGCCGAACTCGATTCCCGATCCGGCGACGAGGTCCCTAACGGTGCTGGAGACCAGGACCTCGCCAGGCCGGGCGGCCCCCAGCACTCGTGACCCGATATGCACGGCGATGCCGACCAGCTTGCCGCCGCTTTCCTCGCATTCGCCCGCGTGAACTCCCGATCGCACATCGAGGGCAATCCGGCGCAGGCTCTCGCGGACAGCCAGCGCGCACCGAACGGCCCGGGCCGCGCTGTCGAAAGCGATGAGGAAGCCGTCGCCGGCGGTATCCACCTCGCGGCCGCGGAACCGGCGGATCTGCCCGCGGACTATTGCGTTGTGCTCGGCCAGCAGCTGGCGCCAGCGGTCGTCGCCGAGCTCAGCCGCCCGCCGGGTCGAGCCGACGATGTCGGTGAAAAGCACTGTGGTCAGGCTGCACCCGCGCACCCGGACACGACGCGCAGAACAACCCATTCGGGCGCGCCTCAAACTGCCATGTTGGCGACCATTGGACTGCCGCCCAGAAGGGCGGCTCGGCGTGCGCTAACCACAGTCTCTGCTGTCCCACCGGCGGGCGGCCGGCCTCCCCGCGATAGAGCCAATCCAAGAGCCAACGTGGACGGACTTCAGGCGACACTCAGTTATGCGAGGCGACTGTCGAGGCTGGTCAAGTGCCCACTGAGCGACGCTGAGCCACACTCAGCGACGCCCGGAACGTTACTGGGGGTCAAGGGGTCGCTGGTTCAATCCGGCCGTCCCGACTGCTGAGCTGCCACGAGAACCTGTGCAGCCACACCGGGGGTCGCTGATAACCGCTCTGCCGGCGCCGCGTCGTGACCGCCGCTAGTCCCGGCGGGCCCGCCTGACCAGCAGCCACACAACAATGACGACGACGGCTGCGATCAGCCCGACGATGAGGAACGTCTTGACCATTGCGAAGATCCCGCCGATGGCCGTGAAGACGCCCCAGATGGCAACGATCGCGCCCACGGCCTTCATGATCATCCGGCCCATGCACCCAGGATACCCGCCCCGGTGCCGCCACGCGGGCGGTCAGTCAACGGTGAAGCCGCCGATCCACTCCCAGATGAAGCCGGCGTGACCGTGGCGCCGCGCGTACTCAGAATCACCCCCGATCTGCACGCCCTAGCTGATGACTGCCGACAGGCCATCGCCACGCAGATCCTCAGTTAGACGGCTCGGCGTGCGTTCTTCACAGTCTTTGCTGTCCCGTCGGCGGGCGGCCAGCCTCCCCGCGAAAGAGCCTTTCCAAGAGCCAACGTGAGGCGGTCTCAGGCGACAAGGGGCGACGCTGAGTCACTGTTGGGCATCGTGATCTGGTACTCCGCGGTGGCGGACTCGCGGTGGACAAGATTCGCCTCGGCTTTTCGCAGCATCCCGTGCACTGCCACGTTGTCCTCGGCGACCAGCGCGGTGAAGCGATGGATGCCTTCGCGGCGGGCGCGGTCAGACAGCCGGGCCATTAGCTCGGTGCCCAGTCCGCGGCCTTGCCAGTCGTCGACGATGGTGATGGCGACTTCGGCCGCGTGCGGGTCGTCGGCGTGCCGGATGTAGCGGGCGATGCCCACGCCGCGTCCGTCGGCGTGATTCAGCGCGGCGAGCGCCTCGTGGTCGTGGTGGTCGACGTCGGTGAAATAGCGCAACTCGGCATCGGACAGCCCCTTCTTCCTTGTCAGGAAGCGCATCTGGCGGGAGCGGGGACTCAGCCGGGTGAAGCCATCGGCCACCAGCGCGGCGTCAGCGGGCCGGACCTGCCGGATCAGCACCTTCGACCCATCGCGCAGCTTTACGGGCCTGCCCCTCCCCGCGGGCCGTGGCTGGTGACCGGGCAGGCGGCTCCAGCCGGGCCGCAGCCAGCCGGGAAGCCAGCGCAGCGGCGACCTAGCGGCGGGTGGATCGGCCGCCGCAGGGTGCGCCGGCGTAGTGGCGTGGGACATGCTTTGACGCTACGAGCGGCCAGGCTTCGGGTGCTATCGGGTGATCTACTGACGATTCCTCGTTTCCCCGGGCCGCGCCGCCCGTCCCCGGGCCGGTACGTCGGGCGAACTACCGAGCCGCGCCACAGGCACGTCGTGGTTGCTCAGATCCTCGCCGCGCGGAGCGGCGTCATGCCACACGCAGACGCACAGCGGGGGGCCACCGCTCGCACCAGATCAGAGCTCCCGTTTCGATGCGCCCGGCGGACAGCCGCCCAGGCCCGCATCGACCCACCACGACCGCGACTTGCCTCCAAAGCAAAGCCCGACACTGTGAACCGTCCAGGCTCGCATGGAACCAACGGTAACGATGCCTGCGCTACGTGCCAGCGGCGGCATACCGAGATCTTGCCCCGCTCCGTCGCAGGTACGGATCGGCAAGCTGCCGGCGCACGTCAAGCGGCTAACCGGCGCGGCGGACGTCTGGCTGCCCCGGTAGGGTCAG
>Ga0318531_10000092_pt1 | contig 18133 bp, 15 predicted proteins | sample GRESIP053b4f25_FD_203486 | JGI IMG/M metagenome (GOLD analysis project Ga0318531, IMG submission 203486) | Tropical soil microbial communities from Luquillo Experimental Forest, Puerto Rico - GRE.SIPMG.053b4f25 | ecosystem: Environmental > Terrestrial > Soil > Tropical forest > Bulk soil... | reverse complement strand
ACGGTAGGGTTGTCCAACGGTACTCGGAACATGTACCCGTCCCTGGTCCGAATCAGGGCCTCGTTGCTGCTGGTGTACCGGAGGAACCGGCCGTGCGCCTGGATACCGAAGCGGGTCTGCCATGCCACGCAATCACCGTGGCCGAGTTGGTCTGTCATTGGTCATCCTCTCTAGACAGCTTTGAGCGTGCCGCCGGAGTACTGTCAGATCGACTCGTGACACTGCTAACTACTGCCACGGATGCAAAGACCAGGTAGTTCATCCGGCTGTTCCCGTGGACCGGATACATCCAGCATCGGTCGCCGTCCCGGCATTCGGTAGGGGTCTGGATGTTGTTGGGTCACACGGCTTCCTTGTGCCTCTACTTGCCCGGCGCCCTCGGCCTGGATGGGTGACTGCGGAAATCTTTACGCCGCGATCATTGCCCTTATGGGCGGACGTTTGACGCGATATTTGAGAAGCCAAGAACGTTAGAATTGCGACGCTTCCAGCTCGGATCGTGACAGCACCCGCCCGGCCGGCGCACACTCATCTGCGCGCTACTGAGTGGCTGCTTCGTGCACAGTTGAAACGTCCGGTAGAGCGGGGCCAGGAACGCGTCTTCGACGGATGGCGGGCCGCGATCACCTTTGTCATGGGCTTCACCTCCACGCCGCGATGCCGTGGTGGTGTTCTCATCAACCCGTAGCCACCCGGCCCCCGAGTTTCCGGTCTGTCCAACCAGGAGCTTTGCTGGGGGGCCGCTCCATGTCATGGGCCGCTAGGCCTGATCGGTCTGTGTCATCATTTGACGTTGGCGGCCATCGCATCGGCGATCTGACCGCCTTGGTCCTGGATACCCACTTCGCAGGCCATGACGTCGAGGACCATGTCAGACACCGCGCTCAGGACGCGCTCGCAGCCCGCCCGGCTGGGATCTCCCGGCATGCGCGACTGCGTAATCTTCGACGGAGCCTCAGCGACGTTTCCGAAGGTCCAGTTGGCCTTGTTGTTGAACTTCACGCTCAGGTTGTTGCAAGCCTTCCATTTGCCGGCAGACGCCGTCACGAACTCCTGGGCTTGTGCGGCGGTTGGGAAGCTGACCGCGGCTTGGTAAACCCGGTAGCTAAAGTCCGACGTTTCCAGCCCCTGACCGAGCACGCCGGTGGGGTTGTAGCCTGCATAGCCGGCCTGTCGAATCGGATCGAACGCGCCAATGCAGGCAGGGTTTGACAGGCTCTCGTCTTGACGCAGCCGCGAGGCCGTCTCGTTGGTGACTTCCATCGGTGTTGGTGGGTTCATGATGCTGTTCAGCTGCTGCGCACTGAGCAGAATCGAGTCCAGACGCCCAGGCGTTGCCGCCGGTGCCCCCGGCGCTGCCGGCGGTGAGGCCCCGGTCTGGGCCGAGGGCGCCGCAGGCTGTGCGGCGGCCGGCGGCTTCTTCGGGGCCCGCCCCTGGGTGGTGAGCATGAACACCACCGCGACCGCGACAATGACGGCCACAGCGGCACCGCCGATGATGATCAATCGCTTGCGCGATGCCGCGCCACCGTCAACGGCGGTCGGGGCGCCGGGCCGGGCCGACTCAGTGCCGCTGACAGGCTGGGGGCCCGTGCTGGGATGCGTCGGGGGTGTCGGTGCAGTGGCTTGCGCCTTATCGGATGTTGCCGATGCACCCGTCGGCGAACCGTCGATGGCCTCGATCTCGGCCAGCACGTTGTCGATTTCGGTTCTTGTTCGGTAGGTGACATCGTGTCGCAGGCGCAGCATGCGCAGAAGCTGGGCGATGTCGCTGCGGGCGCTGGGATCCTCACCGTCCTCTTCGAATCCGGACCGGAGTTCGACCAATAGTTGAATCTGCTGCTGGGGGCTGAGTTCCTTTTCAGCCATGGTGTTGCCCAACCGCGTTATGTAGCCGAACGGCACCGGGGGCTCCTCGGGCAGCGGGTCGGGCAACGGCTGGGGCTTAGCCTGTAGCGCATGCACCGCGGTGACCAGTTGGATGCCGGCGTCAACGGTCGGGTTCCGGTAGTCGATGATCTGTAGCGTGGCAACGGGATTCACCCGCATGCTGTCGACTGCGCCGATCCGGACGGGAAGGATCGGCCGGCCGAGGGCCTGCGCGTACCGCAGTTCGGCCTGACTGGGCTTGGACTGTAGCCAGTTATTCGACAGCGCGACGATGAACACGTCACAGGAGCGGATCTGCTCGCAGATCCTGGCCCACCAGGCGTCGCCGCCGCCGAGCTCCTGGTCGAACCAGACTTGCTGTTGGCCGCGCCGAAGGGCGGCCAACAGCGCGTCGACCGTTTGCCTGTCCTGGCTCGAGTAGCTGATGAACAGCGCCATCGCATTCTCCTAAAGTGAGGCTTGGCCCCGATGCCCGGCTGTGCGCCGATACCGTATCAATGTTCGCCCGTGTCGGGATGCGCATTTATCAGTGCTGTTTAGGTCCGATGGCGCGCGAAACACCTAGCCGTCGCTGCCATTCGGCGCGTGGGCTTCCGCGGGTGGATGGAATTCGGCGTAACGGCGGGCGAATTCGTCGCCGGGAACCGGCCATTGCTCGCCATTGGATCCGCGCACCACCCAGTCGCCGTCGGCCGCGGTCGTGGGGCCCTCCAGGGTGTTGACGGTCTCACCTGGGCGTGCAGGGCGGGCTTGAACCCGTCCCTTTCTGCGCCACTGCCCGTCACCGGCGGGCTCGTAGGTGTCCCGGAAAATGTCGTCGCGCACCGACCAAATCTTTCCGTTTTCCTGCACCGCCCAATCCCCGGCCCTGGCACGCATGGAGTGTCCCGAGTCCGACTTCCAGGTCCACCGTGTGGTTCGTTGTTCCGCGGTGACCGTCCCGACTCGAGTGAAGGTTTGCCACAGCGGACGTGACCGATAGCCGAGCTGCCGCAGGCTCCACAGCGTGGCCGCCAAACTGCGCACCGCCGCATTGAGCAGATCGGGCTTGCTTTCGACTACCGACCAGTCGACCAGCTTGTCGTGGATCTTCCGCGAGTCGTCGCGGTTGGGACCGTACTTCCAGCCGTTGCTGCGGTAGTAACGGCACCAGTCCTCGTGTTCCGCTCGCGCCATGCCCGTCGCCGAATGATGGTCGAACCCCATCAGGGCGAGTTGTTCCACGGGCGCCGAATCGGCCATGTCGCGCCCGGACAGCTGGGCCGGCGGGGTGCCCCAGGTGTTCCAGGTGTGTCCCGCGATCTGTTCAACCATCCACAGTGCGTTGCGCACCTGACGTCGGTTCGAACCACGATAGAACTCACTGAGCTCGGCCCACGGCATCGCCGCGGGGGAGCGCGGCGCTTGTGGGTCGAGTGTGGCGACATAACGCTCGTGAATCAGCCTCGCCGCCCGTTCCCAGGCATCGTGAATCTGGCCCTCGCCGGTGTCCAGCACCAGGGAGTAGGACTGCAGCGAGCCGACGACCTGGATGGCTTCGTCGGCAATGTTCGTGTTGAGGTCCGAGGCGTAGACGGGCATGTCGGGGAAGCGGGCCGCCAGCCTGGTGCCGATCGTCGCGGCAAGGGTGTCCACCATTATCACGGCGCTGGTTGCGGGTTCGGCATCGCCGACCAATCGGAGCATGGTGGGCACGGTCGGCGCCTCGGGCACGGCGTCGATCTTCGGCCCCTCGGACACGAAGCCGGCTTGTTGCCGGTGAAAGTCGTGGTCCCGCAAATACTCTTCGGCCTCCCTTTCGACCAGGGTGAGCGCGGGCAGCGGGACCGCTCCGGGCGCGGTGTGGAAGTCGCGTTCCAGGGCGCGGCGGGTCAGGTCCGCGCACAGGGCCAGGGTCAATTGCGAAGTGCCGCAGACGAATACACGTTGTATTCCGCCGGTCGCGATGATGCCGTCGAGCAGCCTGCCCGCGGTCACCTCGTACTTGCCGACGACATCGGCCGCCCATCGGGTGTCGGACCCGCCGAACTGCTGGGCGCGCCACGCCTCGGCCAGCCAGGGGTCGTCGATGCGCACGATGAGGGGCAACCGCTGCTTGGGATCCAACTCGGAGAGCCGGGAAGTGATCAGGTCCAGCCACAACAGGTTGATCGCGGGGTCGCGCGCCATCAGGTAGAGCCGGCTGAGGTGGCGCCACAGCCGCAGCGAAACCAGGGTCGACGGGGTGTTGAAGTCCACCAGCACCACCCGGGCGCCCTGCCTGCGGGCCCGCTGCACGCGGTCGTCGGCGGCGTTGGTGATGACGACCAGGGTGCTGCGCCGGTCCAGCGTCCGCGCGACCGCGCTGACCATCGACTGACTGTCGTCGTCGATGCCCACGATGGCGGTGACGTGATCGGCGAGGTTGGCCCGCAGCCGATCCACCTGTGACCGGAAGACCCCGACCACGACACCACCCAGACCGGTGAAGATCGCCGCCAGCGCCACTATCCTTGCCAATTCAAGCCCGGCCGGTGTCGGGTTAGGGCAGGTGCGCCCGCCCACCGAAAAATCGCCGGTGCTGCCTTTGACCAACTGGGCCGTCGCCATCAGCGGGGTGAAAACCGGCGGATGGTTCGCGTCGTGGCATCCCCAGTACGAGGCGAGGCCCAGCACCGCGCTCATCGTGATGAGGAGGGCGATCACGGTGAACGAAACGCCCACCACGCGGTGACTGGCGTTGGACCGGAAGGTCAGCACACAGGCCACGATCAGCACCGTCACCACGATGCCGAGCGTCGACATCGATCCGGGCCGGCCGAACCACGCCAGCCAGGCCGGCAGTGCGTCGACGATGGACGGCCTCAGCGCCAACGCGGCGAGATACCCGACCAGCAAGAGGGCGGTCACGGACACGACCCAGCGCACTACGGGTGACGTTGTCCGCTGGCCGCGCATCCGCCGACCTCCCTTCACCCGGACGTCGTCGAAGGCAACGTCGTGGTGACCGCTAGCGACCGAGGTTATCTCGGCGGGTGACTCCCGCAGGCACTATCCGGCGAATCTCGATAGCCGCGCCGAGAGGTGCGGAACCAGGCCGCCGTCGGCGTCCACCCGTTCCTCGACGTAGGCCAGGTCGCCGCCTTCGACGATGCCGTAAAGGCGCTTGGCGCCGCCGACCAGCAGGCCGGAGCGACTGCGGGCCAGCGCATCGGTCGCCAACTCCCAGGACGACTGGGTGCGCGGCCGTCCGTAGAACAACTCGATATAGCCGGCCGAATGGGCCAATAACAACTCGATGGCTTGTGACTCGGTGGGATCGTCGGGATCGCTGACGAATCGCCAAAAGCCCGTCTCGCGCAGAGCGGGCTCCCGGTACTCGCCGCTGTCGTTGAGCCGCCAGGACCGGGCTTCCCAATTCAGATAGTCGCCCCCGTCGTGCGACACCACGATCTGCTGGCCGAACCGGTAATCCCCATCAGGCCCGCGGCCCTCGCCTTGCCCACGCCACACACCGACCAGCGGCAGCAGCGCCAGCAGCGCGTCGTTCAGGTTGGCACCTTCGCGCAGGTTCGCGGTGTCGGCGGGAACCGGCAGATCTTCGAAAGCGGGGATATTGCGGGACGCGGTCACCTTGGCGCGTTCGGCGGCGGCAGCCACGGCACGGTCTCCGGAACCCGCGGGACCGGCCGGCCCGTCGGCGTCATCGTCGGAGGTCACGACTCGTCAGTGATCAGCCGGTAGAGCGTGTACAGCGCGAACCATGAGATGACCACGACTGCGATGACCAGCAGGATCTCGAAGAAGAGCACCACGGGGACGAGTCTATTCGTCCCACCGCGTCCCCGGGCACATCCCGGTCGGCGGCCCGCCTGTCAGGCGATCTTGACGTCCACCTCGTGGATGCCCGCGCCGGACGGCGCCACGACGGCGTCGCCGTTGCCGATCGGGGACAGGGCGCGCAGCGTCCAGGATCCAGGTGCCGCGAAGAACCGGAAGTCACCCGTGGCCGACGCGACCACCTCTGCCGTGAACTCGTCCGACGAGTCCAGCAAGCGGACGAATGCGCCGCCCACTGTTTCGCCGTCGCGGTCCACGACGCGGCCGGTGATCACCGTTTCCTTCTCCAGGTCCACGCTGGCGGGCAAAGTCAGTCCTTGCTTCGGTCCAGAGCACATATCAGCTTCCCAACTCGATCGGGGCACCCACCAGGGAGCCGTATTCCGTCCAACTGCCGTCATAGTTCTTGACGTTTTTATGGCCGAGTAATTCCCGCAGAACGAACCAGGTGTGCGACGAACGTTCCCCGATTCGGCAATACGCAATGGTTTCCTTCGTACCGTCCAATCCGGCGTCGGCGTACAGCTTGGCCAGTGCCTCATCGGACTTGAAGGTCCCGTCCTCGTTGGCGGCCTTGCTCCAGGGGACGTTGATCGCGCCGGGAATGTGGCCTGGCCGCTGGCTCTGCTCCTGCGGCAGGTGCGCCGGCGCGAGGATCTTGCCGGAGAACTCGTCGGGGGAGCGCACGTCGACCAGGTTCTTGACGTTGATGGCCGCGATGACCTCGTCCCGGAAGGCCCGGATGCTGTTGTCCGGCGCCGCCGCGGTGTAGGAGGTGGCCGCCCTGGCGACGGTGTCGGTGGACAGCGGGCGCCCGTCGAGCTGCCACTTCTTGCGCCCCCCGTCGAGCAGCTTGACCTTGTCGTGGCCGTACAGCTTGAAATACCAGTAGGCGTAGGCGGCGAACCAGTTGTTATTGCCGCCGTAGAGGATCACGGTGTCGTCATTGGAGACGCCCCGGTCGGACAGCAGCTTGGAGAATTGTTGGGCGTCGACGAAGTCGCGCTTGACAGGGTCCTGCAGATCGGTGCGCCAGTCCAGCTTGATCGCGCCGGCGAGGTGGCCGGTGTCGTACGCGCTGACGTCCTCGTCCACTTCGACGAACACGACATTCGCGGCCTGAGGATTCTGGAGATTGCTCTCGGCCCAGTCCGCGGAGACCAGGACGTCGGAGCGTGCCATGTTGGGGATCCTTTCGATTGCTTCTGACGAATGGGGGTTAGGCGGGATTGGGTCGCAAGCGCGCGACCAACGGGTACAGCTGGCAGCCCAGGCAGATGCCGAAGGCGGCGTTCAGAAAAGCGGCCACCAGCGCGAATGCGGTGGCGATGACGCCGACCAGGAAAGCGCCTGCGGAGAACCCGGCGACACCAACGACCGCGAAGATCAGGCCGACGAGCTGGGCGAACTTCAGCGGTGCGACCGGTTCGCGCTCCCTGACGGGTCCCAGCCGGGGCGCCACGACGCTGGCGAACACCCGCCCGTAGGGGTGCCTGCGCGGGCCGCCGATGGCACCGATGGCAAAAATCGCGGCCTGCACACCGAGAATGACCGCGGCGGCCAGCGGACTGGCGGCCGAAACGACGAGCGCGAGCAGCAAGACCGCGGTCGTGACCCAGGCGGCGAACCTGGGTCCCCGGACGTCGACGCGGTCCGGCTGAAGTGTCGTGTTGCTGCTCGGCACGGCTAGTACTCCTAAAAGTCTTGTTGCGCGGAAAAGGCTGAAGGCACGCCACGGTAGGGCTTGGAAAGCCGCTCCGAGCGCGCGCTAGTGCGCGGCTACTCAGCAGCTACAGCAACAACAACAACCCGCGATGCGGCACAGATCGACTGCGCGACGCTTGGTGAGCGTGGGCTCGAGGCGGGCTGGCACGACGGCAAGCTTACCCAATGACGCGGCGCTCAAGCCAACAGCGGTTCCAGCGCCGACCGCAAGTCGGCGGCCTTGGGCACTCCGGAGGCGCGGTATCGCTGTCGGCCGTCGACATCGAAGATCAGCGTGGTGGGCAGCGACAGCACCGAAAATAGCCGGGCGGTAGCCGGATTGGCGTCCAGATCGACTTCGACGTGGGCCACGTCGCCCAGATCCTCGCAGACCTGGCCGACTACCCGACGAACCCGATCACAAGGCCCGCACCACGGGGCGCTGAAGTGGACGACGGTCGGCCCGCTGCGAGAAAGCCCCAGATCGGCGGTGTCCGCGTGGGCGCCCTGAGCCGACTCCGAGTGGATCTCCCGGATGTTGCCCGAGCGGCGGGTCAGCAACCATCCGGCGAGGGTTGCCGCGACGACGGCCGCCACGGTCGCGACGATGACGGTGGTCATGCGCGCCGCTCTCCCCCGCAAGCGGGCGGTACCCCCACTGCATCGTCGTCGGCGCGGGTCATGACTGCTTAAACCCTTCGAGGGTGACGGTTACTCCGTAGGCGATGCCTTCGATGATCACGTCGGAGCCCCGCGCGCCCACGGTTTGGGGCGCCACCGCGAACGGAAGCCGCTGATTGGGCAGCCTGCTGCTGAAGGCGTGGAGCACCGCGTCCCGCTTGTCGTCCGGCACGGTCTGGTTGGCGGTGTCGGGTCCGGTGACGATGCCGGTGGGGGTGAAAACCAGCGTCGCCGGGTCGTCGGGCGCGATGGAGAGGTCCACCGAGACGCTGACCCGGTGGTCGAAGTTGGCCGATTTCGGCGTGCCGCTGAACACCAGCCCGTGGCTGTCGGAGATGCCCGATGCGGTGACGCCGCCGGTGGCGGTGTTGGTTTGGCTAGGCGGTGCCTCGACCATCAGGTCGAACATGCCCATGTACCGGCCCAGGTGCGTCGAGTCGATGATGATGCGGCTCTCCAGCTTGCCCACCGGCAGCTTCGCATCGGGCCTGATCAGCCAGGACGCGTAGGTCAGGTCGATCGAGTACATCGTGGCCTCGAGGAGGGCCTTGCCGACCATCGCGTGATCGACGGCGTTGGCCTTGATCTCGAGCTGGTTGTAGTGCCTGCGCATCGCCTCCGGAATGAAGGGGAATGCCACGATGGCGACGAACGGGTCGGAACCCAGATTCGCCGCTTTGCGCACGTTGGACGACAGCCGGTATTCGGCGTAGATGCTGGTTCCGTAGTCGACGCCGATGGCACCGGTGGCGATCACCACCACGGCGATCGCCGCCGCCAGCACGCCGATCAGCACCTTGCGCATCCCCTTATTGTGGCTTACCGCCTCCCGGCTCCTCCGAATCGCTCTTCGCGCACCGCTTGGTGGCGGGGCTCACAGTGCCTCATCCGCCACTCCAGAAAACAAGGTGGCACGTTATCGTTAGATGACCTGGCAACTAACGCATCGTGGCGTTACGAAATTGGGAGATGCCTTTCCCCACGAGCTGGAGGGGCTTGTTGGAGCTATTACTGCTGACCTCGGAGCTGCTTCCCGATCCGGTCCTGCCGTCGTTGTCGCTGCTTCCCCACACCGTCCGGACGGCCCCGCCAGAACCGTCCTCGTTGCTCGAGGCCGGAACCGCGGACGCCGTGGTCGTTGACGCGCGCATCGACCTGTCGTCGGCACGCGGGCTTTGCCGGCTGTTGAGCACGGCGGGCCGGTCGGTGCCCGTCTTGGCCGTGGTGAGCGAGGGCGGTCTGGTCGCGGTCAGTGCCGACTGGGGGCTCGACGAGATCCTGCTCCCCACCACCGGGCCCGCCGAGATCGACGCCAGGCTGCGGCTGGTGGTCGGCCGCCGTGGCGGGCTGGCCGACCAGGAAAGCGCGGGCAAGGTGAGCCTCGGCGAGCTGGTGATCGATGAGGGCACCTACACCGCGAGACTGCGCGGCCGTCCACTGGACCTGACCTACAAAGAATTCGAGCTGTTGAAATACCTCGCACAGCACGCCGGCCGGGTGTTCACCCGTGCACAGCTGCTGCACGAAGTGTGGGGATATGACTTCTTCGGCGGCACCCGCACCGTCGATGTGCACGTGCGTCGGCTGCGGGCGAAACTCGGCCCCGAATACGAGGCGTTGATCGGCACCGTGCGCAACGTCGGTTACAAGGCCGTCCGGCCGGCGCGCGGCCGACCGCCGATTGCGGAGCCCGACGACGCCGACGTCACCGACACCGATGCCGAGGAGCTGCGGGACCCGCTGGTGGACCCGTTACGCAGCCAGTGACATCGGCGGACTGGCGATCCACACTGACCGCCGAAGAGCAGCGGGCCGTGCGCGAACTCGTCACGGCAGCAACGGAATTCGATGGGGTGGCGCCCGTCGGCGAACAGGTGCTGCGCGAGCTCGGCCACGACCGCACCGAGCATCTGGTGGTCACCCATTCTCGGCCGGGCGAGTCGATCGTCGGCTATCTCAACCTCAGTTCGGCGCGCGAGCACGACGCGATGGCCGAGTTGGTGGTCCACCCGCAGGCTCGCCGCCGCGGCATCGGCGCCGCGATGGCGCGTGCGGCTTTGGCCAAGACCGGTGGGCAGAACCGATTTTGGGCGCACGCGACGCTGGAGTCGGCTCGGGCGACCGCCTCCGCGCTAGGTCTGGTCGCGGTGCGTGAACTCATCCAGATGCGACGCTCGCTGCGCGGTATCCCCGACCCGGTGGCCGCGGTACCAGGGGTGCTGATCCGGTCCTATCGGGGCACCGCCGATGACGCCGAGCTGCTGCGGGTCAACAACGCCGCGTTCGCCCACCACCCCGAGCAGAGCGGGTGGACCGACGTCGAGTTGGCCGAGCGGCGCAGCGAACCATGGTTCGACCCGGCGGGCTTGTTCCTCGCGTTCGGCGCCCCCGACAGCGATCAGGCGGGCAGGCTGCTGGGCTTCCACTGGACCAAGGTGCATCTCGATCGGCCGGGCCTGGGCGAGGTTTATGTCGTCGGCGTCGACCCGTCGGCGCAGCGCCGCGGCCTGGGGCAGGTTTTGACGGCCATCGGTATCGAATCGCTCGCGCGCCGGCTGGGGGATTCGGCCGACCCCACCGTGATGCTCTACGTGGAGGCCGACAACGTCGCCGCGGTGCGGACCTACCAGCGGTTGGGCTTCACCACCTACAGCGTCGACACCGCGTACGCGTTGACCGAAGTTTGATTGTTCACCCTGCATTCATCTCTACGGGCTTCTGTGGGCTGCGTCGGCGCATATTTTCGCGGTGACCCGGCAACCTTCCATCGAAGGTGGCCGGCGGCGCCCGCATGTGTCCGGAGTGCGTCAGAAAGCGAGATCGGTGAGGCTCGACAAAAACGGGAGGGCGCTGACGGCCGTGGCGTTGGCGATGGCGCTCTGGGGTGGGACCTTGACCGCCTGCGGCAGCGACAACAACCGCCGCGGCGCTTCCGGGACGGCCATCTCGGGGTCCGCCGGCGCGGCGGCATGCAGCGGCAAGAACGGACTCACGGCCGAAGGCTCGACCGCTCAACAGAACGCGATCGCGTTGTTCAGCCAAGTGTGGGGCCAGTACTGCCCGGGCAAGGCCGTGTCCTACAACCCGACCGGGTCGGGCGCCGGCCGCGAGCAGTTCATCGCCGGCCATGTCGACTTCGCGGGAGCGGACTCACCGCTGCTCGCGGATCAGATCGGCCCGGCCGCCAAACGCTGCGATGGAAACCCGGCGTGGGACTTGCCGCTGGTGTTCGGGCCGGTCGCATTGGTCTACAACCTGCCGGGATTGCAGAGGTTGGTCGTCAACAGTGACGCCCTGGCCAAGGTCTTCAGCGGCAGGATCACGGCCTGGAATGACCCGGCGCTGGCGGCCCTTAACCCCGGTGCAGCGCTGCCCGATACCAAAGTCGTGCCGATCTATCGGGCGGACTCGTCGGGAACCACCTACAACATGCAGCAATATTTGACGGCTTCCGCACCGCAGAGCTGGACCAAAGGTGTTGGCACGGAGTTTCAGGGCGGTGTCGGCGAAGGGGCCGCGAAGTCGGCCGGTGTGATCCAGGCCGTGCGGGCCACAGCGGGCGCCATCGGATACGTCGAGAAGGGCTTCGCCGACCAATCCGGTCTGCCGTACGCGCAGATCGAGACCGGCCATGGCGCGGTTCCGCTCACCAACGACACGGCCAGCAACGCCATCCAAGCGGCCGGCTTCCTGGCTGAGGGCAATGATCTGGTGCTGGATATGAACTCGATGTACACCTCCGAGCAGCCGGGCGCTTACCCGTTGGTGCTGGCCACCTACGAGATCGTGTGCTCGAAGGGTTACGACCGGGACACCGCGGCGGCGGTCAAGTCCTTCCTTACCGTGGCCGCCAACAACGCGCAGACCGGCCTTACGTCCGTCGGTTACGTTCCGCTGCCCGATAAAGTCAAGGAGCGATTGGTTACCGCGATCAACGCGATGCAGTAACCAATCGGCTTAAGGAGCGGTAGCAGGACTGTGCCGGGATCACAGTGACGACGCCAAACCCATCCGCCGCGGGTTCGGGTGCGGTCGTTGCCGCGCCCTTCCCGGAGTCGCCGGTGGTACCCATCAGCCCGTGGGGCCGCGCCAAACCGCGTGTGGGGGACCGGATATTTCGCTGGCTGGCGCAGAGTTCGGGCTTCCTGATCGTCGTCCTGGTCATCGCGATTGGCGGATTCCTGCTGTTGCGCGCGATGCCGGCCTTGAAGCGCGACAAGGAAAACTTCTTCACCTACGGCGGCACCTGGATCACTACCGACACGTCGGCGATGCATTTCGGAATCTTCGAACTGCTGCAGGTGACCGTGTTCGTCTCGCTGTTCGCGTTGTTCCTGGCCATGCCGACTGCCCTGGGCGTCGCCCTCTTCATTACGCAGTACGCCCCGCGGCGGGTGGCCGGACCGCTGGCCTACGCTGTCGACCTGCTGGCCGCGGTCCCCTCGATCGTTTACGGCGTGTGGGGCGTGTACGTGCTGGCACCGCAACTGCGGCCCGTCGCCACCTGGCTGAATCACGTCATGGGATGGTGCTTCCTGTTCGCCGGCGGCAACGTGTCGGTAGCCAGCGGGGGCACCATCTTTACCGGCGGGATCGTTTTGGCGGTGATGATCCTGCCGATCATCACCGCGGTCACCCGCGAAGTGTTCGTCCAGACGCCGCGCGACGAGATCGAGGCGGCGCTGGCACTCGGCGCCACGAGGTGGGAAGTGGTCAAGTTGACGGTGCTGCCGTTCGGGCTGTCCGGATATCTCAGCGGCGCGATGCTGGGCCTTGGCCGCGCCCTTGGCGAGACTGTCGCGCTGCTGATCATCTTGCGGGGCACCCAAGCCGCGTTCGGCTGGTCGTTGTTCGACGGCGGCTCCACGTTCGCGACCAAGATCGCGGGCACCGCGTCGGAATTCAATGACCAGTACAAGGCCGGCGCCTATATCGCTGCCGGGTTGGTCCTCTTCCTGCTCACCTTTCTGGTCGACGCGCTGGCGCGTGGCGCCGTCGCCGGAGCCGGTAGCGCAAGGGGCGGCCGATGACCTCGCTTTTGGACCGCCCGCTCAAGCCGCGGACGTTCTCGGGGCTTGGCCGGCGCCGTCGGGTCGAAAACATCGCCGCGACGGTGTTTGTGATGCTGGCGATGGTGCTCGCCCTGACGCCGTTGGTGTTGGTGCTGTGCTCGGTAATTGCCAAGGGGTCCAAGGTGATTACGTCCACCGTGTGGTGGACGCATTCGCAGGCGGGCATGACGGCGTTCGTGGCCGGCGGCGGCGCCTACCACGCAATCGTCGGCACGTTGCTGCAGGGATTGGTGTGCGCCGTCATCTCGGTCCCGATCGGGATCATGGTGGCGATCTATCTGGTCGAATACGGTGGCGGCAGCGCGCTGGGCAGGCTGGCCACCTTCACGGTAGACATGCTGTCCGGTGTGCCCTCGATCGTGGCGGCGTTGTTCATCTATGCGCTGTGCGTGGCGACGCTGGGGCTTCCCCGTTCCGAGTTCGCGGTGTCGTTGGCCCTGGTCTTGTTGATGCTGCCGGTGATCGTTCGGGCCACCGAAGAGATGCTGCGGATCGTTCCGATAGACCTCCGTGAGGCCAGTTACGCGCTGGGGATCCCGAAGTGGAAAACCATCGCCAGGGTGGTGATTCCCACCGGGCTGTCCGGCATCATCACCGGGATCATGCTGGCGGTGGCCAGAGTGATGGGTGAGACGGCGCCACTGCTGATCCTCGTCGGTTACTCGCAGTCGATGAATTACAACATCTTCCGCGGGTTCATGGGGTCGCTGCCCGGCATGATGTACGACCAGACATCGGCCGGCGCGGGAATCAACCCGATCGCCACGGATCGGTTGTGGGGCGCGGCGCTAACCCTCATTCTGGTGATCGCGGTCGTCAATGTCGGGGCCCGGGTGATCGCGAAAATGTATGCCCCCGGGAAGACGTAGGCAGGAGCTCTAAGTGGCGAAGAGGCTGGACCTCAAAACCGTCAACATCTACTACGGGTCGTTCAAGGCGGTCGCGGATGTGACGCTGACAGTGCTGCCGCGCAGCGTGACGGCGTTCATCGGTCCGTCGGGCTGCGGCAAGACGACCGTGCTACGCACGCTGAACCGGATGCACGAGGTGATTCCGGGGGGCCGGGTCGACGGCAGTGTGCTGCTCGACGATCAAGACATCTACGCCCCCGGCATCGATCCGGTCGGTGTGCGCCGGGCAATCGGAATGGTGTTCCAGCGGCCGAACCCGTTCCCCGCCATGTCGATTCGTGACAACGTGGTGGCCGGCTTGAAGCTGCAAGGCGTCCGCAATCGCAAGTTGCTCGATGAGACAGCGGAGTACTCACTGCGCGGTGCGAATCTGTGGGACGAGGTCAAGGACCGGTTGGACAAGCCCGGCGGCGGATTGTCGGGTGGCCAGCAGCAGCGCCTGTGCATCGCACGGGCCATCGCCGTACAACCCGATGTGTTGCTGATGGACGAGCCGTGTTCCGCGTTGGATCCGATCTCGACGATGGCCATCGAAGAACTGATCGGTGAATTGAAACAGGACTACACCATCGTCATCGTCACCCACAACATGCAGCAGGCCGCTCGGGTGAGTGATCTGACGGCGTTCTTCAATCTGGAAGCCGTAGGAAAACCGGGCCGACTGGTCGAGATCGACGACACCGAGAAGATCTTTTCAAACCCGACGCAGAAGGCGACCGAGGATTACATCTCCGGCCGCTTCGGCTGACTCGACCACGATCCGGCCAAACGGCCTAAATATCTTTACTCCTCGGGGAGGGCGCCGGTCGCCTGGAAGATGACGCGTCGCGCCACTTCGACGGCGTGGTCGGCGAAGCGTTCATAGAACCGGCCCAGCAACGTCACGTCGACGGCGGTCGCCACCCCGTGCTTCCATTCCCGATCCATCAGCACGGAGAACAAGTGGCGGTGCAGGTCGTCCATGGCGTCGTCTTCTTCGGCGAGCTGGGCGGCTTTCTCCGGGTCACGCGACAACACCACCTCTTGCGCGCTATTACCCAGTTCGACTGCGACTCTGCCCATTTCGGCGAAATACCCGTTGACCTCCTCGGGCAGCGCATGCTGGGGATGCCGTCGGCGGGAGATCTTGGCGACGTGCAGGGCCAGCGCACCCATCCGGTCGATGTCTGCCACCATCTGGATGGCGCTGACGATAGACCTGAGGTCGCCGGCGACCGGCGCCTGCAGCGCCAGCAGCACGAACGCGCTTTCCTCGGCCTGGGCGCTCAGTGTAGCGATCTTTTCGTGGTCGGAGATTACCTGTTCGGCCAGCACGAGATCGGCCTGCAGCAGGGCCTGGGTCGCCCGCTCCATCGCGATCCCCGCCAGCCCGCACATCTCGCCGAGAAGCTCGGATAACTCCGTGAGCTGCTCGTGGTAGGCGGTCCGCATGCCGCCAAGCCTACGTTCTCGCCGCCGAAAACGGAGGGGCGATGCCGCCAAAAATCTTTACTCGCAGGTGGTGTCGGCCGCGTTGGTGACCGTCAGGTCCTCGGGGAGTTTGGTCGGCGCGCTGCCGGAGCCGCGTTCAATCTGCATGCTGACTGACGAGCCGTTGCGTGCGGGAGCGGCGACCGAGTTGAAGTCGGGGCCGAGCACCACCTGGATGACCTGCCCGTAGCCGGAAACCCGCTGGACTTTTGCATTGGCGAACGACGACGCCACCGTGGCCGCGGCCCGCTCGTTGCCGGGCGAGAACAACACGGTCGTCGCATTCACCGAACTCGGGTAATCATCCGGTGTCATCACGTTGAAGCCGTTCCGCTTGAGCTGGCTGGTCGCGGTTGCTGCCAGACCGCTCTGCGTGGTCGCGTTGGATACCCGCACCGTGACCTCTTGCGGCGAGGTCGTGGTCACCTGCTGACGCTGAGGTTCGGGAGTCGCGGTGGGCGCCGGCGCCTTCTTGGTGGTGGGCGCCTTCATCGGCCCCGGAGTTGGGGAGGTGCCCAAACTCTCTGCGTTCCGGTCGTTTTCCTCCGGCAACGGGTCGTCGTTGATGATCGCATCGAACAGCGCGCGCATATCGTTCGTGCGCGGCGGCTCATCGCCGTTCTGGTCTGTGACGCCGGTCGGGACGGTGACGAACGTGATGTGTCCGGCCGCCATACCCTGCAACGACTGACCGAGTTGGACGAGGTCTTTGGTCTTGACGTTGTCGACATAGGTGTCGCTGATGAACATGTCGACAACCTTGTTGAGCTTGTTGAGGTCCAACAAGGTGTCCTCGGAGATCAGCGATCGCAGCAGCGACGACAAGAACAGCTGCTGGCGTTTGATACGGCCGTAGTCACCGTTGATTTCGGTGGTGACCTGTCGGGCTCGCACATAGTTCAACGCGGTTGGGCCGTAGACGACTTGGCGTCCCGCGCGTTCCAAGACCGTGCCGAGTTCGTAGTCGTGCAGCGGGGTGCGCGTGCACACCTCGACGCCGCCGAGGGCATCGACCATTTTCGCGAATCCGGCGAAGTCGACGGCGATGAACCGGTTGATGCTCAGACCGGACAGCTTCTGGATTTCTTTGACCAGACATTTTGGTCCACCGAAGGCGAATGCCGAGTTGAGTTTGGTCTCGGTGTACAGCGTCTTCGGACCCCAGGTCTTGGTCTTCTCGTCGTAGATGGGTCCGTACTTACCGGTGTTTGGATTCCAGGCCTCGCATTGGAGCGGGGTGATCGCCAGGTCGCGGGGGAACGACACCGCGACCACGCGTTTGCGGTTCGCCGGGATGTTGACCAGCATCACGGTGTCCGACCGCGCGCCATCGGCGTCATCGGTGCTACCGGCACCCATGTTGGCGTTTTCCCCGGCGCGCGAATCGATCCCGACGATCAAGAAGTCTTCGTCGCCATACTGCCCGTTGGGATCGCGAATGTCGCCCGACTGCGGGTCGAGCGCGCTGATGAAGTTGAGCCGGGCGTTCTTTGACGCGCTCCACTGCCATGCAGCACCCGTCAGTGCCAGTGCGAGCGCGGCGAAGAGCGCCGCCAGTGAACGGGCCGCCAGCAATATCGGCCGACGACGGGATTTGGGCTTGCGGGTCTTGGCAGCCTTCTTAGCGGCCCTAGACGTCACCGCACCCGATGCTCCGTGCACCTCGGTGTGGTCGAACTCGGACTCGTCGCCGTTCGGGTAGTCGGCGGCCTCAAGGTCGAGCAGCTCCGATACGAGGTCGAGCGAGTACGCCGGAATGTCAATGACCTGCGTGGGCTCCAGATCGACCGGCGGGTCAGGCGCAGCGTCGGGGGAGTCCGTGTCGGGGGCGGCATGGCGGTGACTGGACCGGTGAGGGTTGTCGGGGGCTCCGATTTTGGCGATCAAATCGGCGACGGTCAGTCCGCCACCGGTGTGACCTCCGCCTCTTTCAGTCTCACCTGCTTCGGGCACGACGGGCTCGACGGGGGGCGGCGGCTCGGCCTGCCATCGGTGAGCGTCGCGATCGGCCGCTTGTTCCGAGAACCGTTTCCACGGCGCCGCACCCTGCGTCGGCTGCGGGGTTGGGGTGGTCCGCTGGCCGTTGCCCGCACCGGGTGTGCGCCGATGGTCAAGAGTGGCGTCATTGCCGCCGTCACTCATGTCCTATCGGCCTCCGAAGTTCTGATCCGGACGTTGCGGTGTCCGTCTGCTACCCATGGGTCGCACGGCATTTTCGCGCTCCTGCGGCGGCACTGAATCGACCCCCACCGAAATGCAATGCAGCAAGGCTCAAATCGTACTGAGTTATCGCTCCAGACGCGATTTCGCGCGTGTTAACCCTCACCCGCCTGAGTGCATGACGTCCGCCCCGGTCGGCACCGTGCAGTCGTCCGGGTCGGTCAGCCAGCCTTCGGGCAGGGCCACGCGGGCGGGTGAGCCCTGTCGGCCCCGCGGACCGCTCGCCGCTTCCGGAAACGGGACCGCACCGTCCAACCGCTCGAGCAGCGAATCAAGTTCATCCAGCGTCTTGACCATCGCCAGCGCTCGCCGCAACTCGGATCCGGCGGGGAAGCCGTGCAGATACCAGGCGATGTGCTTGCGGAT
>Ga0318531_10000088_pt1 | contig 18181 bp, 19 predicted proteins | sample GRESIP053b4f25_FD_203486 | JGI IMG/M metagenome (GOLD analysis project Ga0318531, IMG submission 203486) | Tropical soil microbial communities from Luquillo Experimental Forest, Puerto Rico - GRE.SIPMG.053b4f25 | ecosystem: Environmental > Terrestrial > Soil > Tropical forest > Bulk soil... | reverse complement strand
CGTATACGGTGAGGCAGCGATCGTAATCGGCTCCCGCGAACGGGTACGCGCTACACGGGCAAATGAGGTCGCAGTTACAGGTCTCGAAGAGTTGACCCTCCATCGACCATGCCATGGCAATGTCCTTCCCAATCTGGTGCCTATGTGGGTTTCAGGCGCACCGCTTCCGGCAGTAGTGGCACGACCGCATGTCTGATCCAACTACGTACTGAAGAACGAATTAAGTGTGAGCCGACTGGACAAGGTCGTCAATCAACCGTGCGTCGATGGCCTGATCCACGTCCATTTGCCGAGTGTCGCGCTGCTTGAACAGCCGTCAGAGTTGATAACGCACCGCAAGGACTCACCATGGCGACCCCACTGCGGCTGGCCAATCGCATCACCGCGCTTGTCGGCTCCGCGGATGTCTCTGGATTCCTCCCGCAACAGCAAGCACCGCGTGGTTTGGCTTGAACGACAACCGGATCACCACTCTCGGCATCGGCCTGGCGGCCGTGCTGGCCATGATGGCGCTCACCCAGCTGTTCATCCTGCCCGACAACCTTGCCGCCCATTCACGATCTCATGGTGGTCGTTCAGCTTCTCGTTGGCCTCATCGGCAAACACGTTGGGCCACTGGGCGATTGCGGCGCCGAATCCTGCGAGCCGGCTGTTGACCTGGTCGACGCTGATAACTGTCACCGCAATCATTGGCTTGCTCGCGGCGCTCACCGCGCGAATGGTGCGGAGAGTAAGCGCGGGCTTGGCTACGTCACCCGCTGATATCGCACCTGAAATGAAGCTTCGGTCGTGTCCATTTAGTGGACAGGTAGTGGACACCATCACGCGCGGGTTCCTACCGTCAGAAATCGCTGGCAGCAACGAAGGTGACAGCTCTGACACTCCAGCACAGGGAAGAGACGACATGAACGAATTGACGGGCAATGACGTGGCCATCGCCGACTATGTGGTGGTCGGCACCGGCTCGGCAGGCTCGGCGGTCGCCGAGCGGCTCAGCGCCGACCCCAGAAACCGGGTCGTGGTGCTCGAGGCGGGAGGAAAAGACACCGACCGCCGCATCAAAATGCCGGTGACCTGGACGCAACTATTCCGGAGCCCCATTGACTGGGACTATCTCACCGAGCCCCAGCCAGAGCTGAACGGGCGGCGGGTCTATTGGCCCCGGGGCAAAACGCTCGGTGGCTCGTCGTCCATGAACGCCATGTTTTGGATCCGCGGATTCGCCGCCGACTACGACGAGTGGGCCGAACACGCCGGCGAACAGTGGTCGTTCAACCGAATCGTCAAGTACTTCAAGCAAATCGAAAGCGTCGAAGGGGCACGCGAGCCCGACGAGGGCGACGCCGGGCCGCTGCACATTTCACACCAGCGCAGCCCGCATCCGTTGACCGCGGCCTGGCTGCGGGCGGTCAAACGATGGTGACCCAGCGCCGCGGAAGCCGGTGGAGCGCCGCGGACGCGTGGCTGCGCCCGGCGCTGCGCCGCAAGAACCTCACCCTCATCGCTGACGCCACCGTGACCCGAGTGATCTTCAGTGACAACCAAGCGGTGGGGGTGGAGTTCGAGAATAGTCGCGGACGCCAGTTCGTCCGCGCCCGCCGCGAGGTGGTGCTGTGTGCCGGAGCCGTGAACTCACCACAGCTGCTTATGGTTTCGGGCATCGGCGACGAGGAACACCTGCAGCGCCATGGCATCGAGGTCATCCATCACCTGCCCGGGGTCGGGCACAACCTGCAGGATCATCTCGTCGCGGTGCTCGGCTTCGATGTCGAGGCGGACACGCTGATCGGGGCCGGCAAGCCGTTGCAGATCGCCAACTACCTGATCCGGCGCCGCGGCATGCTCACCTCACCGCAGGGAGAAGCCTACGGCTTCGTCCGCAGCAGGCCTGAGCTGGCCCTTCCCGATCTCGAGCTGTTCTTCGGGCCCGGCCCATTCTTCGACCAGGGGCTCGGTGAGCCGTACGGCCACGCAGTCAGCTTCGGGCCGATCCTGGAAAAACCCCACAGCCGCGGACGAATCTCGCTGCGCTCTGCGGACCCGACGGACAAGCCGGTCATCGACCCGCGCTACCTGTCCGATCCGGGTGGGCTCGACCGCGAAGCAATGCTCGAGGGTCTGCGGATGTGCGTCAAAATCGCCGATGCACCGGCCTTGGCCGGGGTGCTGAGGTCGATAGCCCGCCCGATCGGTGCCACCGATACCAGCGAAACCACCCTGCAAAAGGCGCTCCATAACGAGGCGCACAGCATTTGGCATCCCGTGGGCACCTGCCGAATGGGCACCGATCGCGCCAGCGTGGTCACCCCAGAGTTGGAGGTGCGCGGAGTACGCGGCCTTCGCGTCGCCGACGCCTCGGTAATGCCGACGATCATCCGCGGGCACACCCACGCACCGAGCGTGCTGATCGGCGCCAAGGCAGCCGACCTCATCGCCGCGGCCAACCGCCGATGAGCGGCCGCGTTATGGAGAGCGCGGCATCGCATGGTGAAACCCCCGAGAAGCGCTCCCCAAGACACAGGATTCCCGGATCTTGTCCCCCGCACGACATCGACTGTTGCTCACGTCTGGCCCGCAGATAATCGCCGAGCGCGTTGACCTTCGCCGCCACTGGGCGAGCGTCATCCTGTCCCCGCCACTCCCAGGATCAATGGGACTTACCCTTCCGGCTTTGGTTCGGCGGTTCCATGGTGGATGTAGCCGCGGCGACACCCGAGGCGCACGGAGGAAGGGCGATGATGCGGCGAGACGATGTCGAATTCGCCGTCGAGGGCGGCGTGACCCTGCGGGGCTGGCTGTTTCGTCCCCGACCATCCGCCGCCACATCAGGCCATCACCATGGCTACGAGCGGTTATTGGACCGGTTGTTGGGCGAGGTATGCCAGCGCCCGCGCCCGGCGACCCGCGGACGGTGGTCCGATCGTGTCCTCGCCACAGCGCGCCCGCGGACTAATCGCGGACTCGTGGCGACGTTCGCAGCTGAGCGGACTGTCGCCGTCGAGCACTGTCGACGCCCTGAAGGCGGACGAGTACGACACGGCCAGCCGGCTACTACGCGCCGCCGACCCTGTCCTCAACAACATGGCCGCAGCACTCGACGGCTGGGACTACTGCGTGATGTTGGCCGATCGCGATGCCCGCATCGTGGCGACGCGTTGGGGCTGTCCGCGCATGCGAACCGAGTTCGAGCTGCTGGGGGAAGCGTTGCACGGCACTCTCTTTCGCGAAGAGACCACCGGCACCAACTCGATCGCCACCAGCTACGAACTGCGTCGGGCGGTGGCTGTCCACGGCGACGAGCATTTCATCGGGCAGCTGCATGGCCTGAGCTGCTACGGCCAGCCGATGATCGATCCGTACACCCGCCGGCTCGAGGGTGTTCTCGATATCACCTGCCTGGCGGGCGAGCGAAATCCTCTGCTCGCTCCGTTCGTCCGCAGTGCGGCGGATGAGGTAGAGCAGCTGCTTCTGGAAGGCCGCAGCCAGAACGAACGAGCGTTGCTCGCCGCATTGCGGTGCGAGCTCGGCGGGGGGCGTAATCGGCCGACCGTTGCGATCGGTCGCGACATCTTTCTGGCCAACACCGCTGCCGTCGAACTCCTCGACGCCGCCGATCATGCGCTCATCCGCGACATCGCCGCGTCGGGCACGGGCGAGACGACCACAGCCGCACGCGTGATACTGAGCGGAAACCGCGAGGCTGAGATCACGTGTCGCTCGTTGGGGCCATGTGGCGGAGCGGTGCTGACCATCAGCAATGTGAAAACCCATACCCCGCAGGCGCTCTTGCCGCCGCTGCCCGATGCCGCGCCCGGAATCCTGATCTGCGGTGAACCCGGCGCGGGACACACGACCGCCATCCAGAGGGTGGCCGCGGGCAGATCATTGCGGATTCACGATGCCGCGCTCTGCACCGCACAGACTGTGACCGAGTGGTTGAGCGACGTGCGGCAAAGCGCCTCGGAGAGCGCCTCGAAGACCGACGTTGTAGCGGTCGAGTCAATCCATCTGCTGTCAGCGGACGCGGCCCGGTCGCTGGCCGGAATCCTGGACGGATACGCAGGGACGGTCATCGTATCGACGATCCTGCCTCCCACGGAGCTGACACTGCAGACCCGCCAGCTGATCTCGCGATGCACCGAGCGGGTTGACCTGACCCCGCTGCGGCAGCAGCCCGACGTCATTCCCCAACTCATCGGGTCCATGCTGCGGAACCTGGGCGTGCAGCACACCGTCCGGTTCACCCCTGCGGCGCTTCAGGCGCTCGCGGCCAACGAGTGGGACGGCAACGTCCGCCAACTTCATACGGTCGTCATGCAGGCGGTAAGTCGCCGACGCGTTGGCGACATCACCCGCGCAGATCTTCCCGAAGCGTACCGGCAGCGGTCACCAAGGCACCGGTTGACGCCCATGGAACAGGCTAAGCGCGCCACGATCATTGACGCGCTCAAGCGTGCAGGCGGCGACAAAAAGCGTGCAGCGGCCCAACTCGGGATCAGTCGCACAACTTTGTACGCGGCCCTGCGTAGCTACGACATCGTCACGGCGCCCGTGTCCAGATCTTGAACGTCGCGGCCCTCCTTCCGGCGGCAGACTCGAAATGTCAACGACAGGAGGGATCTTCGATGAGCATCGACATCGACACCATCTATATCGGCGGGCATTGGGTCGCCCCATCATCCGCCACCAAAATTGCCATCCATTCGCCGGCCACCGGCGAGCGGGTGGGCTCAGTCATTGCCGCCGCCGAACGCGACATCGACCGAGCCGTCGCCGCGGCCCGTGCCGCATTCGACGATCCAAGTGGCTGGTCGAATTGGGAACCGGCCGACCGCGCCGCCGTGCTCAATGAATTTGCCCGGCAGTACCAACTGGCCGCACAGGACATGGTGCGCACCGTGTGCCAGCAGAACGGAATGCCCATCAGTCAAGCCGCACTGCTGGAAGGCGCGGTCCCGGGCATGCTGCTCACCTACTACGCCGGTCTCATCGAAGAGCTTCCAGCCAGTGAGACCAGACAGACCCCGATGGGTACCCGAACCCTCGTGTCACACGTCCCGGTCGGTGTCGTCGCGGCGATCACTCCGTGGAATGTTCCGCAGACACAGGCGGCGTTCAAGTACGTGCCGGCGCTGGCCGCCGGCTGCACCGTGGTGCTCAAACCGTCCCCCGAAACGCCGTTGGACGCCTTGCTGCTGGCCGAAATCGCCGAGAAAGCCGGCCTGCCGGCCGGTGTCCTCAACGTGCTCCCCGGTGGCGCCGACATCGGCCGCGCACTGGTGGCCAGCGCAGGTGTCGACAAGGTGTCGTTCACCGGCTCGACCTCGGCCGGTCGCGAGGTGGCCAGTACTTGCGGGCGGCTGCTACGACCGGCGACGCTCGAGTTGGGCGGGAAATCGGCGGCGGTCATCCTCGACGACCCCGGCCTAGACCTCAACGAGTTCGCCGACCGATTGTTTGCCGCGACGCTATTCAATACCGGCCAAATGTGCTTCGCCAGCACGCGAATCCTCGCTCCGCGCAGACGCTATGACGAGGTTGTCGAGTTCTGCACGGCCATGGCGCGGTCGCTGGCCATCGGCGACCCGCTCGACCCCAACACGCAGATCGGGCCACTCGTCAGCTCAGCGCAACAACAAAAGGTCGAACGCTACATTCAGCAAGGTCTCGCCGACGGTGGCACGGTGACCACCGGCGGCAGGCGGCCCCCGCACCTGCCACAGGGACACTTCATCGAGCCCACCATCTTCGCCGGGCTCGACAACAGCAGCGCGGTGGCCCGCGAAGAGATCTTCGGTCCGGTGCTGACGGTCATCGCCTACGACGACGAGGACGACGCGATCAGGATCGCCAATGATTCCGAATACGGTCTGGGCGGCACCGTATGGTCACCCGACCACGACCATGCCGTAGCGGTGGCCACCCGCATCCACTCGGGCACCGTTGGGATCAACCATTATCTACCCGACATCACCGCGCCCTACGGCGGAATCAAGAACTCCGGCATCGGACGGGAACTGGGACCCGAGGGATTGCGGGAATTCCAGCACACCAAGTCGATTTTCCTGGCGCCATGATGACTGCTACTGACCGCTTCGCGCTGGCCGACTTGAGCGTGCGCATCGTCGGTGCGCCCATGGCGGGTGGGCCGTCCACGCCTGCGCTGGCCGCCGCTGTGTCAAACGCTGGGGGACTCGGCTTTCTGGCCGGTGGCTTGGTCTCAGCACAGCAGTTGGCTGACGACATTGTCGCGGCACGCAAGCTGACTTCGGGTCCGATCGGTGTGAATCTGTTTGTGCCCCAACCGCGTTTGGGCACTCCGTCGGAGTTCAACGCGTTCGCTGCGGCATTGGCATACGAGGCGCAGCGCTATGGCGTGCGGTTAGGGGTGCCGCGTCGTAGTGAGGACGACATCATCGCCAAGCTCGATGTGGTGTGTGAGCTACGACCGGAAGTGGTGTCGTTTACCTTCGGCTCGCCGACGAAGACCCAGTGCCGTCAACTCGCCGGCGCCGGCATCATGGCGGTCGCCACCATCACCACTGTTCGTGAAGCCGAAATCGCGCTGCTCTGCGGGATGGATGCTGTGGTCGCACAGGGTCCATGCGCCGGCGGGCACCGGGCGACGTTCGACCCGCTCGCGGTGCCTGCCGACGATCCCCTCGACGACCTGGTGGCCGCGTTGACGTTTGGCCTCGACTGTCCGGTCGTGGCAGCCGGTGGCCTGGCGACAGCAACTGATGTGCAGCGGGTGCGGGACAGCGGCGCGGCGGCCGCGCAGATCGGTACGGCGCTCTTGCTCGCTGACGAGGCGGGAACCCATCCGGTGCATCGCGCCGCGTTGCGCGACGGGCAATTCGACCAGACTGCGGTGACGCGAGCGTTCACCGGGCGCTACGCGCGAGCCGTGCGAAACCGATTCATCGATGAACACGAACAGGACGCCATGTTCGGCTTTCCGGAAGCCGCGATGATGACCGGCCCAATCCAGGCCGCAGCCTTGAAGATCGGTGACCCACATGGCGTCGCCCTGTGGGCGGGTGTGGGATTCCGCCACACCAAACCGGGCTCAGCCGTCGACATCGTGCGCGATCTCGGCTGACGAAAAGGATTCCACGATGAGCAATTCGCAACGCGTCGCGATCATCACCGGCGCCTCTCAGGGCATCGGCGCGGGCTTGGTTTCGGCCTACCGCAAGATCGGCTATGCGGTGGTCGCCAACTCCCGCAGGATCGCCGACAGCGATGACCCGATGGTGGTGGCGGTGCCGGGTGACGTCGCCCAGCCGGGCGTCGGCCAGCGCATCATCGAAGCGGCCATGGAGCGGTTCGGCCGCGTCGACACCGTGGTCAACAACGCGGGGATCTTCGTACCCCAGAGTTTCACCGACTACACCGACGAGGATTATGACGCCGTCACCAGAGTGAATCTTCGCGGTTTCTTCGAGGTGTCGCGCGCCGCGGTGGCCGCGATGCTGTCCCGAAATGGCGGGGGTCACGTGGTGAACATCTCGACCAGCTTGGTCGACCATGCCAACTCCCAGGTGCCCTCCGCGTTGGCCTCGCTGACGAAGGGTGGGCTCAACGCGGTGACCAAGGCGCTCGCGGTCGAGTACGCGTCTCGAGGGATTCGATCCAATGCCGTCGCGCTCGGCGTCATCCGCACACCGATGCACGATCCGTCCTCGTACAACGCGCTGGCCCTGCTACACCCGGTCGGCCGTCTTGGCGAGATCGACGACGTCGCGGACGCGGTCGTCTACCTGGAGAACGCCTCTTTCGTGACCGGCGAGATCCTGCATGTGGACGGTGGTCAAAGTGCAGGACACTGAAATTCGAGCGCGACTACGCGGGTGGGAACAGCGTGATCGCCGCGCCCCACAAAGCTCCTGCGTTCACCCGGTTCGGGTGCAGTCGCAGCATTGCCTCGTAGAACGCCTCCGCAGAGTTCGACGACTGCAGCAGCCGCCGCGCGTCCGTCAGGTACCGGCGCGTCGCATGAATCTGCGAGGGACTGTCGAACGCGCCAGGAGCCTTGTGGCCCGCGATGACTGTCGCGGGGTTGAGGCCCTCGGCGGTGTCAAGCGCAGAGAGCCACTCGTCGATCCCGGTGACGCCACCGGATTCCGTCAGGTAAAGATGCACGCCGTTGTAGACGACATCACCCGCGACGAGGAGGCTCATTTCGGGAACATGCAACATCGTCGTGGCATCGGTGTCGGTGTGACCGACCTCGACGGGAAGCAGAGCGACACCGTCGAGCTCGAAGCCGCGCTCGTCGACGACGCTCACGTCCACCTCGCCGGCGGGAAGCTGTCCCGGGAACACCCGATCCCAGAAGTCGGCACGAAACTTCGGATCGTTTTGCACCTCCATCAGCTTCGCGGTTCCTTCCGTCGCTCGCACGGTCACTCCGGGGAACCTCTCTAGCAAGGGAATTGCGCCGAACCAATGGTCCCCATGCCCATGGGTGATGTAGATCTGTCGCAGTTCGCGTCCCGAGGCCGTGATCCAATCACCGATGTCGTCCGCTTGGACCGTGGTGAGCGGCGGATCGACCAACACGGCGTCACGTCGTCCCATGATCAGCGTGGAGGTGATCGGCGACCACATCCGTGTGCTGCCATCGGGGAGCGGGCCGCGCCCGGATTGCGGGATCTGCTTCGTCACAAACACTTTGTGCCGCAGTGATCGCTTCATGATGTCACTCCTGCTGTCGCGTCGGCGAAGTCGAGGATCATCGCCGCGACGGCCCCCGGGTACTCGAAGTGCACCCAATGACCGCCCTTTTCAATGACTTTGACGTCGGCGTCGGCAAAGCGCGCGCTGACGGCATCGACGACCTGCTCGGTCACGAAAGCGTCCGCGCCGCCGCCGATGATGAGCACCGGGCCTCCGAATGCACTCGTCGCGGGCGCGTTGCTCACCCCGGTGTTCCAGACGTCGACGTAGTGTGAGACAACGTCGGCCGCCACGGGCGCGCCGATGTCGGCGAGCCGGTCGAGCTGTCCTTCGCCGAGGTGCGGCGACAGTTCCCCTCGCAAATTGCGCTGGGCGACGCGGTCGCCGCCAAGGGCGCCGAACGGCGCGACCACCTCGTAGGGCAGCCGCGTCCCGCCCAGCGGCACGGGGGTCAGTAGCACCAGCCCGCGCACTCGGTCTTGGTGGCGCGCGGCGACCAGCTCTGCGACCTGTGTGCCAAGGCTCTGGCCCACCACGATCACCGGTCCGTCGATTCGCTCGATGATCTCACCAGCCTCGGCGGCGAGGGACTCCAGCGTCGCGCCGCGCGCTTCTTCGACCGATCCGATACGCGCGCCGAATCCGGGAAGGTCGTAGCGCACGGCGCCCACCTCACCTCCCAGGCAATCGACCAGCCCGTCCCATACCGACGCGTCATCGAGGAACCCGTGGATGAGCAGAACTGTGGGCGCAGCGGTGGCGTTGGCCGGAGTGCGGGTGACGGGAAACCCGTTGTGTGACTTGGTCATTTCGCCACCGCCGTGGTTGAGCCCGACGGTGACCATTCGGCCGTGTCGATGGGCGAGTAGTCGGAAGCACGCCCGTCGAGCCGGCTGGCCCGCTGGGAGCTGGCCGCCTCCACGAGCTCGTCGGGCAGCGGCGTGGTGAAGATGTTGTCGACCAGCGTGTACTCGGCGGCGAGCCGGCCGAACACACCCAGCGCGCCGACGTCGATCCGCCCGCGGGACAGGTACAGGTCGTCGCGCACGTGGATGCGCTTGACCCGTCCCCACACGACGTGGTCGGGTAGCGGCGGCATCGGGATGATGCGGTCGACGACGCACTCGAAGGAGATCGGAGCGCCGGCGATACGCGGTGCCGAAATAGTCTCCGAGTCAGCCTTTTCCAGCCCGAGCGCCTCGAACTCGTCGACATCGGACCCGAATTCGAAGGCCGACCGATGCACGGCGTCCGCCTGCCCGATCGTGGCGATGTTCACCACGAACTCGTTGGTGTCGCGGATGTTGACGAACGAGTCCTTGAGGGTCACCCCGTCCGAGCGCGGCTGCAGGGTGATCGACAGAATCGGCGGGTATCTGCCGACGACGGTGAAGAACGATACCGGTGCGATATTGCCGACGCCGGTGGAAGAGGCTGTGCTGACCCAGGCGATTGCTCGCGGCAACACGCTGCCGATCAGCAGTTTGTAGCTCGACGTGGGGTCAAGGTCTGCGGTGTCGATGATCATTTCTTACTCCCTTGCGGCCAGATGTTTTTGAGTGATTCGCTGGATGTCGGCGCGGCCTGGATGCCGACGATTCGCCATCCGGCCGGGCCGCGTGCCACCTCGAAGTGCGCCGCAAGTCGCTCGATTTCGGTGCCGTTGCTGCGACGGCGTGACCAGATCACCTCGACCGCCGCGCCGTTGTCGTGATAGACCTTCACTTTCTGGTCGGGCACCGCGGTGTATGCGTAATCCTCACCCTGCAATCGGTTCTGCAGCTGCTGCAGGAACGTCACGACGGCGGGCTCATCCGGAATCCACCGCGTGCCCTGGGCGTCTGACCAGTGCAGGGGCGCGGCCCAGTAGTCGAGGATGAACTCGGGTCCGCGCGCTATCATGCCCGCGCCGACGCCGACCCAGGTTGGCAGGTAATCATCGAAGAACCAGTGCGCCACCTCGTCATGAACCGACGAGCCGCTGGTTTGGTTCGATAGCAGCGACACGGCGGTGTACCAGACCGGGCCCACGTTGAGCCGGTCCGGGTACAGGGCGATCATCTCGTCGAAATACTCTTGCGGGCTGGGCTTTTGGGCGAGCAGCCGACGCGCGTTGAGTAGGTAGTCGCGAGTCTGGTCAAGGATGGCCGGGTCGTCGGGCAGGTCCTTGTTCTTGTGACCCGCCACGACGGCACTGGGCCGCAGCGCCGCGACCTTGTCCAGCGCGGCCAGCCACGCCTCGACTCCGCCGTGGGAACTTTCGAGCAGGTACTGATGTACGCCGTTGTAGGCGACGTCGCCGGCAACGACCAGGCCGATGGAGGGCACATGCAGCACCGTGGTGTCGTCGGTGTCGGTGTGACCGACCTCGACGGCCAGCAGTTGGTGGCCCTCCAGCTTGATCCCGTCGACGGGAATCGATTGGTATACCACGGGGCTGGGGGGAATTTGGCCGGGGAAGTCGACATCCCACATCTGGGCGCGGCCCTCGGTGGCCTGCTTGTGCATCATCGCGATCGTGCCCTCGGTCGCGTAGGCGACCGCACCCGGAAACCGTTGCAGCAGAGCGTCGGTGCCGAACCAGTGATCGCCGTGGCCGTGGGTGGCATAGACGGCGGTCAGGCGTTTGCCGGAGCTTTCGATCCAGTCGCCGACGCGCTCGACCTGCTCGTAGGTGAACGGCGGGTCGACCAGCACCGCGTCGTGCTCGCCGTAGATGAGGGTAGAGGCGACGGGCGAGGAGATGATCGGGCTGCCGTCGGGCAGCGTCTGCTTACGGTGGCGCCGTAGCCCGTCGTGGACCAGGACTTCGTAGCGCAGTTCAGACATGATGTATTCCCTTCTAGATCAGTGTTTTTCGGGCTTGATGAGGTGCTCGGTGAACCACGCGATCGCGGCACCGCTGGCGTCGGCGAAGCTTGACAGGTACGGGTCGAAGTGATCGCCGTCGATGGTGACCAGCTGCTTGGGCTGCAACGCTTGCTCGTAGGCGCTCAGCGCCAGGTCCGCGACGGTGATGGTGTCGTGCAGGGCCACAACCATCAGCAATGGCGTGGGCGAGACGCGGGCCACCCATGTTCCCGGTTCGTACATCCGCGCGGCGCGGGAGGAGCGAAGCGTTACGGAATTCTCCCAAACACCTTCGGGCACGGGCTGGTTGTAGAACGCGACGGCATCGGCCGAGCGGTAGGCGGCGGGCACCGCGGGGTCGGCGCTGACCACGGCCTGGGTGGCCGGGGGCTCACCGTGGAACCGTCGGCGCTCGTCGTCCACGAAGGCCGCTTCCAACGCGGGCACCTGGTCGGGCGGGACGCGTCGCAGGCTCTGCTGGTAGCCGCTGATCGTGGGCACCTGGGCGACCACCGCGCGCACCCGCCGGTCGGTGGCTCCCAAGACGATGGCGTGCCCGCCGGCATAGCTGGTGCCCCACAACCCGATACGGTCGGCGTCCACGGCCGGGTGGTTTTCCAGGAAGGAAATTGCCCGCCGCCAGTCGGCGATTTGAACCCACGGGTCGATGTCGAAGCGCAGCGCGCCGTCACTGGCGCCAAAGCCGCGGTGGTCGTGCACGAGGACGACGAATCCGGCGTCGGCGAACGCCCGCGCGAATCGCTCCAACCCGTGCTCCTTGACCCCGGCGAAACCGTGCGCCATCGTGATGGCCGGATGCGGCGCCGGGCCGTCGGGGACGAACAGCCAGCCCCGGAGCGTTGCGCCGCCCTCGACGGGGAACTCGACATCCTGTCGCTCCACCATCACACCTCTTCCTTTTTGGTATTGGTCTCTGCATCAACCATGAATCCGCCGCGGACGGGATCGTTAGGTTCCCTTGATCCTGGGATTGGCAGGGACAGGCTGGGCCTGATGGTGTCGACCCGCTGCGCCCGGCTGCGCCGCGCTTGCGATCGACACCAGCCTGATGGTGTCGACCCGCTGCGCCCGGCTGCGCCGCGCTTGCGATCGACACTTAAGCTCATCCCGTGGTGGTCAGGGCCAACGCGTTGGGCGACTACCTGCGTGCCAGGCGAGAGCAGGTGCAGCCCGAGGATGTCGGGCTGGTGGCCGGCAGCCGCCGGCGGGTCGCGGGTTTGCGTCGCGAGGAGCTGGCGCTGCTGGCCGGCATCAGCTCCGATTACTACCTCCGGCTCGAGCAGGGCCGCGACAAGAATCCGTCGCCTCAGGTTCTCGATGCGCTCGCGCGGGCGCTGCGGCTCGACGTCAAGGCCACCGAGTATCTGCACCAGCTGGCCAGCCCGACCGGCGGGCGACGGGATGCGTCCGGCGCGGAGGTCGCCGCAGACGGCACCGAGAAGCTGATCGAGCAGTTCGCGATGCCGGCGATCGTGGCCAGCAGATGTCAGGATGTGCTGGCGGCCAACCGGATCGCCCGTGCGCTGTCCCCCGGCTTTACTCCCGGTCGAAACTTCCTGTCCTGGCGGCTTTTAGATCCCGCGGCGCGCGAGCTCTACGTGGATTGGGACTCGGCGACCGACGTCGCGGTGAGCGGGTTGCGCGAGGCGGCCGGCAGTGATCCGGATGACCCGCGCGTGCGGTCGTTGATCGATGAATTGTCCGCCGCGAGTGAACGATTCCGCGAACTGTGGGCGCGGGCAGAGGTCGGGTATCGCGCGGATGTCGTCCACATGCGCCACCCTCGAGTTGGCGATCTGTATCTGCACCCAAACAGGTTCAACATCCCGCACTCTCGCGGTCAGCACATGCTGACTTATCGCGCAGAACCGGACAGCGACACCGCCAAAGCGCTCGATGCGCTGCGGTCGCTCAGCTGAGCTGGAACACTCCGTCGCTTCATCTCCCAGGGCCAGGTCATCAGCGCCCACACCGCGCCGACGATAACGACCTCTGCCAGTACGTAGAACGGCCAGGGGCCCAAAAGGTCCAGCAGTGAGGCGCTGACGGGTTTCCGGTTGAGGAAGCCGTAGTCGGTCCCCGCGATTGTGTTGAAGACGAACGTGAACGCCGCCCACGCCAGGGTCGTGATGACCGCGAAGCGGTAGCTGCGCCAACCGGGCCTCATTCCACGTCCCCAGGTCAGGTAGATGGCCGTCCATACGATCAGCAAGTGCAGCGCAAAGAACGTAAGGAAACCGTGGCTCGGAAAGTCCGGCCCGTCAACATCCGGTGTGATCAACGCCTGCGAGCTCAGGGGCAGACCCCAGTAATAGGTGAGTGTGAAGGCCCAATGGCGCCGCGACCACAGCGCGTAGGCCGCCGTGAGCTCGGCCAGGTCGCACAGTTGCAGCGGCACCGAAGAGGCAATGCTTGGCTGGACCAGTTTGTACACCAGGGCCATGCCGAATATCGCCAGAATGAGCGCCCCTAGCACGCGGCCGAGGCGGTGGGACTGCGATTCGGTCTGCCGGCGTCCGATCCAGACCAGCGCGGCGGCCCCGATTGCGAAGAGCACGAGCACCGTCAAATGTGACGGGCCTAAGGCGGAGAACTCCCGCGTCGTAGCGATCGGCGCTGAGTCCGCCGCCATCAGCAGTTTGGTGATCATTTCATGTCCTTTCCGGTCCTTTTCTGGTGGTTGTATCGGTCAAGCGGGCCTAATCCATCGCCGGCTCGCGCCCCTGCGCCGCATCGGCGCCGATCCGCTGTCGGAACGCCGGGACGCTGTGGCCGATTACCACCGCGTCGGTGCGAGCGCGCACCGTTGCCGAGCGAGGCAGGCCGAATAGCGGGCCTATCTCGCCGAAGTAGTCGCCGGCCATGGCGACTCGGAGCAGTTCCCGGCCGCGGACCAACTCGACCTCGCCTTCGGAAACCGTGTAGATCAGATCGGATAGCGCACCCTGCTCGAACAGAACCGTTCCCGCCTTGAGCTGAATCGTTTCGTGCGCGCGGTTGACCAAGGTCGTAGTCGGCACCATCTCGATCACACGATCGGCCAGCGGCAGCAACCGGGGGTCGTGGGTGGCCACGACGACCATGCGGTTGCCGGTCGCGAGGCTGCGGATCAGCTTCAGCATCTCCTCGACCTGGAGGTAGTCGAGATGCGCGGTCGGCTCGTCGGCCAGGATCAGCGGCGGATCGAGGGCGATCGCGCGCGCCACGGCCACCCGTTGTTGTTGCCCGCCGCTGAGGTCGCCGGAACGATGGGTCATCCTGTCCTGCAACCCGACTCGGGTCAGCAGCTTTTCGGCGCGCGCACGCGCGGGGCGGCGCGAGAACCCAGCCGCACGTAACGGCACGACGACGTTCTCCAGGGCCGTCAGGCTGGGCACCAGGTTGAACGCCTGGAACACGATGCCTACGCCGCGGCGCCGGTAGCGCGTCATCGCGCGGCGGTTCAGCGCGGTCACGTCCACGTCACCGACGGTGATCCGGCCCGACGTGGGTGTCAGGAGTCCCCCGAGGCACGACAGCAACGTCGTTTTCCCACAACCGCTGGGGCCGAGCAGGATGGTCAACGAGCCGGCTTCGAGTTCAAGGTCGAGACCGTCGATCGGGCGGATGGCATTGCCGCCGCTGGAATATTCGACGACGAGGTTCTGGGTGCGTAGACCGATCATGGTTAGGGACCTCCGAATGCGTGGGCGGGATCGACGGTGGCAGCCCGTTGCACTGCCGTGGCGCTGGCCAGCAGACCCACCCCGACCGCAATCGCCGCCAGTAGCGGGTAGGCCAAAGCGGGCTCGATGACGTTCATTGGGAATAGCGGGGCGAGCAGCCGTGAAAGTCCTGCGCCAAGGGCGGCGGCAAGGACCGCGACGATGATCGCCTGCACCACCAGGCCGGCCAGGACCGATCGCGTCGCGACGCCGATTGCCTTGAACACCGCGAAGTCACGCATGCGCTCCAGGGCGGACAGGTACACGACGCCGCCCACAATCAACGCCGCAACGATCCACAGCAGAATTGCGACGATTCTGATCGCCTCGACCGCAATTCTGGTGGGTCGCATCAGGTCGTCGACCGCAACACTCCGGTGGACAACCCGGTAGCCGTCGGGGACCTGCGCGAGTGCGCCGCGGATCCCGATCGATGAGATCAGTGGCTGCCCACCGTACTCCAGTTGTTGGACACCTTCGGTCGTCAGGAAGAGGTTGGGCGTCTTGGCCAGCGCGGTGGAGTTGTCCACGATGCCGACGATGAGCAGCTTGCGCGAGCCGACCTCGAGCTCATCGCCAAGCTGGCGGCCGATCGTGCTCGATACCGCAATCTCGTCGGGCCCCAACGGTGGCCTGCCCGAAGACATGGCCGGCATGCCGGGGCCGCCCCCCGGTGCGCCGAACACGGCCGCGTCGCGCGTCGAGTCGCCGTTCTTAAACGTCGCCCCCTTGTACGCGAGGGGACTCGCCGCCCGAACGCCCGCTGCGCCGGCGACCACTTGCAGCTCTGACGCTGGGAACGGCACGGAGCCCAGGAATGGGCCGGTAGCACCGGATTTGATCAGGAACTCGTCGACGCCGAGGGAATCGACGGTGCGCTCATCCTCGACCCGAAATCCATTGGCGAGCCCGGTGAGCACGAGCGTCATCGCGAAAACGAGGCCCGTCACGACGATCGCGATCACGAAGCGCCATCTGCGCCACTGCATGTCACGCAAAGCGGTGAATAGCATGATCAGCACCAACCCTTCGGGAAATGGCGACGTAGAGCGTGAAGAGCACGCCGGCGGTGGTGAAAACAGCCGCGGTCGTTGGAATGACCGCAAGCCACAGCGACATCTGGTTGTGAACGTGTGCTGTACCTCGCGCAGCAATGCGCGTCAGGAACGTGAGGGCGTCAGTGATGTCGGTCTCGGCATGCTTGAGCGCCTTCGTCGCGGTCAGCCGACCGAAACCGGAACCGATATCCACGACTCGATGCCGCTGACCGGCGCCGGGCATGGCTGTGGCCGTCATAGCATCCTCCTTGGGTGATCGGGTCAGTTGGCCGCGTCTTACGTCAACCATGAGCGCGCGGAACCTGAGGCGGGGAGGCCGTATTGGTCCCTAGTAGTGGCAGGGACAGGGTTGCGCGCACCGCCTTGAACAGAGTGGCCCCCAGCGAGGCAACTGCACAGACACTCGCAGAGACGTCGAAATCGGTTAGCTGACCATCGACCAACATCAGGATCGCGTAACCGCCTGCGAAGACTGCGAGTAAAGCGGAGGCTCTGGCCAGCCGGGTCATGACGCTCGCTCCTCATCTTCGACGGGTGACTCCTCAAGTGCCGAAGCGCGGGCCCCGGAATGGCTGCCGGCGGCGATCGCGGAGCTGATGGCTCCGGTGACGACCTGCGGGACCTCATGCAAGAGCGAATGCCCCGCGTTGGGCCGGTAAATGAGCGTGGCCCCCGGTATGCCGTCGGCCAACCCCCGGGCATGACAGGTCGGCGTGAGCTTGTCCGCTCCCCCACTGATGATGGTTGTCTTGGCCGTGATAGAACTCAAAGTTTGATAGTGGTCGTAGTCTTTCAGGCCGCGCAGGAAGCCGACTTTGGTGGTCAATGGGGTGGCGTTGATGGTCGCCGCGGACGCATCGACCAAGGATTTCGGCGCGGTTTCGCCGTATCCGCCATGTCTGGTCAGTGCCGCGCACACCGGCCGGGCGAGAAATTGAAGTACCTCATCGGCGCCCTCCCGAGGCATGCGTTGTACGAGGCGGTACAGCATGCTTGGCGCGGGGGTGCCCAGCAGCCGGCCGAGGCCGTGCGAGCCGAGTTTTCCCGCGGCGGTCGCGACGAGAACGAGGCCCTCCGGCTCAATAGGACGCTTGCTGGCGGGACGGCCGAGATAGGCCAAGGCCGTCATGCCGCCCATGGAGTGCCCTACCAGGGTGAGCGGGCCCGTCACGCCAAGCGCTACCAGCAACTCGGCGAGATCGTCGGCGAGGCGGTCGATTCGGTACGTATCCATCGGCGCATTGCCGGAGTCGCCGTGGCCACGGTGGTCGTAACTGATGATCCGGATGTTGCTGCCCCAGCGATGGATCAGCTGCGTCACCTGGATGTTCCAGGAATCCTTGTCCAAGCAAAAGCCGTGAAGAAGTACGACTGTGTGGCCAGCGGCGTGAGGTCCCCAGTCATAGACGGACAGCGGGACGCCATCGCTCGTGGTGACTGTGCGGTTGCAGGCCAACGATCGGCGTGTGCCGGGCACTCGCCCATTGCTGAATCGCGATGGCGGCGTCTGCGGCGCCATCGCTTTGTTACCAGACATGGCAGTATTTGGGGGGCGAAGGTTCCAGCCAAATTGTCCGTGACGGGTTGGGCTGGCTGTCGTTAGTCGCTCGCTGCCCTCGTGCAGCCCAGTCGCGCGATTTGTCGAAGTTGTCTGCGGCGCTGTGCATCTCGAGCGCGTTCAGCCACACCTTGCAGACGATGTGGAGAAGTAGCAGCAGGCACATTCCGGAAACAATCAGGTAGTCGAGCATCGTCGTTGCCTCCTGCTCCATCTTTCGTGTGCTCACCAGCGCGATGTGTTTTCCTGGACCGTCGCTCGGTGAGGAAATGATTTGTTGACGACTACTACGATCGCCGTGCGGGCAC
>Ga0318531_10000086_pt1 | contig 18229 bp, 20 predicted proteins | sample GRESIP053b4f25_FD_203486 | JGI IMG/M metagenome (GOLD analysis project Ga0318531, IMG submission 203486) | Tropical soil microbial communities from Luquillo Experimental Forest, Puerto Rico - GRE.SIPMG.053b4f25 | ecosystem: Environmental > Terrestrial > Soil > Tropical forest > Bulk soil... | reverse complement strand
TGCATAGAGCACCAGGCCGTCGAATCCAGGCAGTCGGGCCAACTTGCTCACTCCCGCAAGAAGTCGAGCACCGCGGTCTCCGCCAGCACCGCTTCGGGGATGCTGTGGCGCTGCGAACGGGCGCGCTCCTCGGCGGTCTGCGTGGCCTGAAGATAGGCGCCGAGGTGCCGCGCGCGCTCGATGATGCGCTGCCCGACCGGCAGCCGCGCCGCCTCGAAGCGTCGCAGCGCCGCCGCGACCTCGCCCACCTCGAGCGCCGCCACCAATGCCGCTGCGTCGTCCGCCGCCTTGGCGACGCCGGCCGCGACATGCGGTCGCGCGACGAAGGCCGCGTCGCCGATGATCGCGACCCGGCCGAACGCCATGCGCGGCGATTCGAGGTCGTAGATCGGCTGCAGGATTGGCTCGTCGATCATTCGCACCACCTCGCGGAACTGCGGCGCGAGCAGCCGCTCGGCCGCCGCCCGCATCTCCGCGATCGCCTCGCGCCGGATCAGCGGCGGCGGAATCGATATGGTGTGGGTCGTGCCGCTCGCATCGGTGAGCAGGTGCTGCAGCTCGCCGCGCTCATCCGCCGGTCGGTACCACACCACGTTGTAGCGGCGGTGGCCGGGGCGCAGGTCATTGTCGGGGCCGGCGACCGGATAGCCCAAGCACTGCTCGCCCGGCGGCAGGCAGAACGTCATGTAGTTGAACAGCTCGCGATGGATCACCGGTGGAAACGCCGCCTCGGGAATGAGCGCGCGCCACGCCACGTAGCCGACGTAAAGCGGCGCCAGCTCCGGCAGGCATTGCTGGCGGATGGTCGAGCGAAGGCCGTCCGCCCCCACCAGGAGCTCAGCCTCCGCGGCATCGCCATCGCCGAAATGCGCGACCACGGAGTTTTCGGTCTGCACGAAACCGCTGACGCCGCGGCCACGGTGGTAGCGCTCGCGCGGGAACGCGTCCCGCAGCACCCGGTAGACGCGCTCCCAGGCGGTGAGGACCTGGGGACATGCGAACTCGCCGGCGAGGCGACCGGACGCCTCCAGGATCTTTCGGGTCGTGATCTCCACCCCAAGCGCGGTCGGATCGATTCCGAGCCGGCGCAGCGTCTCGATCAGATCCGGCTGCGCGACGATGCCGGCGCCGCGGCCGGCGAGCTCGCTTTCGACCCGCTCGAAGACATCGACGTCCCATCCGGCGCGGCGCAGCAGCAACGCGGCCAACAGGCCGCTCATGGAGCCGCCGACGATCAGCGCGCGCCGCTTGCTCGCCTTTTCGCTCGATGCCGCCATTTCCTGCCGCGCAAAAGTTGCTATATATCGTGCCAAACCTGGAGGAATGCCATGGCCCTGACGATGTTGGACAAGCAGGCGGAGACCTCGGTGAAATCGCCGTGGCCGCCGGAGATCGCCGCGGAATTCGAGCGCGAGAAGAACAATCCCAACCCGTGCGTCGGGAACGCGCTGGTGTCGGAGAGCGATCGCGTCCGGGTGTGGACGATCCGCCTCAAGCCCGGCGAGCGGATCGGCTTTCACCGCCACGTGCTCGACTATTTCTGGACCTCGGTGACGGGCGGCCGCGGACGCCAGCACGTGCATGACGGCACCACCGTCGAATACACCTACGCACCCGGGGAAACACGCCACGAGACCTACGGGCCCGGCCAATTCAAGGTGCACGATCTCGAAAATCTCGGCGACAAGGAGATGGTCTTCATGACCATCGAATTCCTGCAAAGCGCCAACAAGCCGATGTCGCTCCCCGAAGGCGTGCGGCAGCAGGCCGCAGCGTAAGCGGCGGCAAAGCTCGACTAGCTGGCGGGCGTAACCGGCAATCGCCCGTCGCTATCTCGCCGCGCGGTCAAACGGACTAGCCAAGGCGGCACCCTTCCTGCACACTGGCATGCAAACAAAATAGGCTCGCCCGCGTATGAGCATGTCTTGGCGGGACAGGGCTTGGGGGGAATAGGTGGGCCTGAGCTTCGACTTGCTGATCAACGCCGTGATCGCCGGCATTCTGCTCGGCGGGTTCTATGCCGCCGTGACGATCGGCGTGTCGATCTCGTTCGGCATCCTCGACATCGTCAACATCGCGCATCCCGCCTTCATCATCCTCGGCTCGTACATCGCCTATATCGTCAACACCCGGGTCGGCATCGATCCGATCGTGATCAGTATCCTCATGCTGCCGGTGTTCTATTTCCTCGGCGCCGGCATCTATCAAGTCTATTACGAGTCGTTCGAGCGGCGCGGGCAGGAAGCGCTGCGCGGCCTGTCGTTCTTCTTCGGCCTGCTGTTCGTCACCGAAGTGATGCTCATTCTCGTTTTCGGCGTCGACTACCGCTACGTCGAAGCGCCCTATATCGGGCCGAGCTGGCGCCTCGGCGTGATGGATTTCCCGCTGCGCATGCTGGTCCCCTGCGTGGCCGCGCTCGCCCTGTTCGGCGCGCTCGAGCTCTTCCTGTCGTACACGTTCGTCGGACGCGCGATCTCCGCCGTGGCGCAGGACCAGCTTGCCTTGCGGCTCATGGGCGCCTCGCCGATCCGCATCAAGCGCATCGCCTTCGGCATCTCCATTGCGACCGCGGCGGTCGCCGGTGCGCTGCTGATCATCATCCAGCCGGTCGAGCCTTCGGTCGGACGCGAATATATCGGCCGGGTGTTCGCGATCTGCGTGCTCGGGGGGCTTGGCAGTCTTCCCGGCACGGTGATCGCCGCGATGCTGCTGGGCATCATCGAGAGCTTCACCGCCACCTTCTACGGGCCATCGTGGGCGCCGGCGGTGGCATTCGGCGTCCTCCTCCTTACCCTCGCGTTTCGGCCGGCGGGTCTTCTCGGACGATAGGATTATCGATCGTGCGGACTCGAGTCTTCCTGCTGATCTCGATTGCCGTGGCGGTTGTCGTGTTCTTCGGCGCACGCATGGTGAACAACGATTACGTGTTCTTCGCCGGCTATACTGTGCTGCAATTCATCGTGCTGGCGACCGCGTGGAACATCCTCGGCGGCTACACCGGCTACGTCAATTTCGGCTCCGCCGCATTCTTCGCGCTCGGCGCCTATGCAACGGTGTTCCTGCACAAGTTCTACCCCTTGCCGATCCCGCTCCTGATCGTGATCGGCGGCGTCGTGTCGGGCATCGTCGGGTTCGGCATGGGCTATCTCACGCTGCGGCTGCGCGGCGCCTTCTTCGCCATCGCGACGCTCGCGCTCGCCGTCGTGCTGCAAACGCTGGTCGTCAACTGGGACTATGTCGGCGGGTCGCGCGGCGCCTACATCATTCGTCCGAACGAAATCGCCGTGATCGGCCCCTACGTCCAATATCTGTTCCTGCTGATGCTCGCCCTCGTGGTCATCGCGCTGACCGTCGCGCGCGGCATCGAGCGCTCGCAGCTCGGCTACGGCTTCGCCACCATCCGCGACGACGAGTTGGCGGCGGAAGCCTCGGGCGTGCCGACGCTGCGCCTCAAGCTCGTCGCCACGACGATCTCCGGCGCGCTCATGGGCATGGCCGGAGCGCCGTTTCCCTATTACATCGGCTATCTCCAGCCATCGTCCGCCTTCGGGCTCGAATATGCGGTCAACTCCATCGCCATGCCGATGATCGGCGGCACCACCAGCTGGGTCGGACCGCTGATCGGCGCTGTCCTGCTCGGATCGTTGCAGCAGATCGCGACCGTCACCATTTCTTCGGCAGTCAACCTTCTCATCGTCGGCCTCTTGCTGGTCGCTTTCGTCATCATCGCGCCGAACGGTATCATCGGGTTGGTGCAGGGCTGGACGCGCGGGAGGGCGAAGTGATGGCTCCGCCGCTGCTCGAGGTCACGGGGCTGAGCAAGCGTTTCGGCGGCTTCGTCGCGCTCGACGGCATCGATCTCACCGTCGCCGAAGGCGAGCGCGTCGGCCTGATCGGTCCCAACGGCTCGGGCAAGTCGACCCTGGTCAACTGCATCTGCGGCACGCTCGTGAACGAGACCGGCACCGTGCGCTTCGACGGCGAGGCGGTCGACGGCCTCCTCACCCATGAGCGCACGCGCCGCGGGATGGCGCGCAGCTTCCAGCTCCCGCGTCCGTTTGCGACGCTGACGGTCGCCGACAACCTGCGGGTGCCACTCCTTTACACCGTCAATGCGCGGCCGGGGCGCGCGCTCTCGGCGGCCGCGCTCGACGCACGCTGTGTGGAGCTATTGCAGCTCGTCGCGCTTGCGGACAAGGCGACGCAGTTGCCGCGCGATCTGACCCAAGTGGAGATGCGCAAGCTCGAGCTCGCGCGCGCCATGGCCGCCGAGCCGAAGCTCTTGATCGCCGACGAGTCCATGGCCGGACTGTCGCAATCGGAGGTCGACGACATCGTCGCCCTGCTCATCCGGCTCAACGAGCGCGGCATCACCATCGTCCTGATCGAGCACATCATGCGCGCGGTGATGAAATTCTCGCAGCGGTTGATCGTGCTGGTCTCGGGCAAGAAAATCGCGGACGGCAGGCCCGAGGCGGTGATTCGCGATCCCGAGGTGGAGAGGGCTTACCTTGGCCAATAGTCTCACCATCGAGAAGATCGACGCGGCCTACGGCGCCGTGCGCGTGCTCGAAGACGTGTCGCTCCAGGTCAATTCGGGCGAGACGGTGGTGCTGCTCGGCACCAACGGCAACGGCAAGTCGACGCTGATGAAATGCGTCATGGGTATCGTGCGCCCGCGCGCCGGAGCTATCGTGGTCGAGATCGACGGCGAACGATTCGAACTCATCGGTCGCAGCACCGAGCAAATCGTCGATCTTGGCATCGCGCTGGTGCCGGAAGGCCGCCGCCTGTTTCCGCGCCTGACCGTCGAGGAAAATCTCCTGCTCGGCGCGTTCCGCCGCAAGGCGCGCAGCGCGCTCAAGTCAAACCTCGACTTCTGCTTCGAATGCTTCCCGCGCCTGGCCGAGCGCCGCGCCCAGCTCGCCGGCTCGCTCAGCGGCGGCGAACAACAGATGCTCGCGCTCGCGCGCGCGTTGATGCTGGCGCCACGCATCCTCTTGATCGACGAGCCGTCGGTGGGGCTGGCGCCGGTGCTGGTCAGCCGCACCATCGACAAGATCAAGGAGCTCAAGGACCAGTACAAGCTCACCGTGCTGATGGCGGAGCAGAACTTCCCGCAGGCGCTGCGCATCGCCGACCGCGGTTACGTCATCGTGCACGGCCAGATCGCCTTCGAAGGCCGCTCCGCCGACGAACTCAACAACAACGAGCTGATCCGGAAATTTTATCTCGGGTTGTAGTCGAGGCGCGCAAGTCGGTTGAGGCCGACTTGCGCACTCACGTGCCCGCCGTCGGGCATACCCGACAGCGGTGGGCGCCCTGAGGACGAGGGGCGAACGACGGCTCGGATCTACTTCGCCTTCTCGTAGGGATAGATCACGTTGCCCGAGGCATATTCGGACGGCGTCAGCACGACCTGGGTCGAGATGTCCTTGAACTGGGCGACGTCGTTGCCCTTGACGTTCTGGAACTGGACTTGCAGCACGCGCGACTGCGCCCATTCGCCGTCCTTGCCGAACTTCACGTCGCCGACCACGGTCTTGAACGTGTTGGCACGGATGTAGTCGGCAAGCTTGTCATCGTTGAGGCTCTTGGTTCCGACAATTGCCTGCGCCAGGACCTCCATCTGCGCATAGCCCCAGGGCCCGATGTAGTAACCGAGTGGGTCGACGCCTTCCGACCCTGCCCTGGCCTGATACTTCTTTAGGAAGTCGGCCACCCCGGGGAAATCCATCTTGGGGACTGGCAGCCAGAAGTCGTAGTTGACTAAGCCGTTGAGCAACGGCCCCAGCTGCGTCTTGATGGCGGTCGCCTGCAGGCCGACCAAGCCGCCGCCCATCATCTTCGGCTTGAAGCCGATTTCGTTGATCGCCTTCACCATACCGACCGAATCCGGCGGGTACGAGCAGATCACCACGATGTCCGGATTTGTCGCCTGGATGGCGCGAACGATCGGCGCGAAGTCGGTGGTTGATGGCGGATAGCGCTTGTCGTACACGACCTTGAGCCCAGCCACCTTGGCGTTGTCGCGGGCACCCTCGGAGGCGTTGACGGAGAACTCCGCGTCGGCGGCGACGATCGCCACTGTCTGCGGCTTCGGATTCTGCGCCATGGCGGTGTCAAAGAAGCCCTTGGTGAAGGCCGTCTTCGGGGCCGGCCCGGACGGAATCATCGCGAAGTAGTTGGGATAGTGAAACTCGCTGTTGACCGCGAGCCCGAACAGCCCGATCAGCATCTTCTTCTTCTGCACGACGACCGGCATCGCCGGCGCCAGCATGTTGGTGCCGTAACCGCCGATGATCAGATCGACCTTGTCGACGTCGAGCAGCTTGGTGTAGATGCCCGGCACCGTCGCCGGATTGGTCTGGTCGTCGTAATAGATGAGCTTGACCGGACGGCCGAGGAGCCCGCCCTTGGCGTTGATGTCTTCTTCCCAAATCTTCTGGGCGAGCAGCGCCGACTTGCCGTTGGGCGCGAGCCCGCCGGTTTGAGATATGCCATAGCCGATCTTGATCGGCTCGCCGGATTGCGCCCAGGCCGCGCCTGCGAACAACAGCGCGCACGCCGCGAACGCGCACACGAGGCATCTCACCGCGCGATGTGTTGCATCATGCAGCATCGTCATCCTCCCATTTGCAATCGTTTGTGGGTCCATCTTATGGGCAACGGGACCGCCACACTAGTGTCCCGATTCCGAAGTTCGCATCATTGTGCCGCAGCCTCGATCGCGAACTTCGGAATCGAAGGACACTAGCAACTTATTGATCTAGTGTGGCTTTGGTTCAGAAGTCCGCATCTCGGACTCGCTGCAAAAATGATGCGGACTTCACCGCTGCCTCCGATGATGTTGTCAGCATCCGTCCCCAGCAATGTCAACCGCTTACGCGTCTCGCTCGCGGCACGGAGAGTGAACAGATCGGCGAATTGCCACCCGATTGCCACCATTTGGTGTCGCCGATTTGCCGCCCGAGAGCGCCGCGCGCAGCAGGTACTCTCCGGGAGTTGCTCACCTCTTTGTTGCAAGCTCTTTCATGACCTCTGTCATAACGATGCCGAGGTTTGCTCTCGCAGCCACAAACTTCGCGGTGGTCTCTTTGATGCGGTCAACCGTAAAGACGTGAGGCGCATCAAAATCTTGTTCGATCGCCTCATTCATGAATTCTCCGGCTTTCGTCATTCCGATCCTGTAAGGCTGTGGCGGTGTGCCGTCCTTTCCCATTTGATACGTTGTCCCATGTACGATGAGATTTCGCTTTGGCAACAAGCGATCAAGCTCTCCCTCCACATCATCGAGGATTTTCCGATGCGCGTCAGTGAAGTTGCGGGTCCGGCACCTTGCCTTGAAGGTATCAATCTTCTGCCCGAACGTTTTACCCATAAACTCAACGAACACCTTATCCATGGGGCGATCACCTCGACAGACCGTGACAAGCGCCAACATCATGTTCTCGACCTGAGAGCTTTCCGTCAGGAACTCACCCATCGCGAGATGTAAGTCGTTCAGCGTTGGCATCTCGAAAAACCCTTTTTCGTCGTCGTTGCTTTGAACATTCGCGTCATCTCAGCCCCCCAACGTCGCATTGATCGCAGCAGCAGCCTTGCCATCGTCCTTGCGAAACAGGTGCGCGTAGATGCGCAGCGTCGTGTCGGGCTTGGCGTGGCCGAGTCGCTTGCTGATGGTGACGATGTCCACGTGCGCGTCGATCAGCTGCGAAGCATGGGTGTGGCGCAACGCGTGGAAGGTCACCGCAGGCTGGCCAATGCTGTCGGCGAAGTGTGCCCACGCCGCCGACACCGCATTGGGTGACAGCGGCCCGCCATCGGCACCCGCGAACAGCAAGGCGTCGTCGGCAAGCCTGCCGATGCCGAGTTGCAGCGCCTGCTCCAGCACGGCCTTCCGGTGCTCGCGCAGCACGCTCACCAGCATCGTCGGCAGGGTGATGTTGCGGCGCCCGGCTTTGGTCTTCGGCCGCTTGCAGCGCAGCCCGTGCGCTTTGGTCTGTTCCACCGCCTCGCGCACCTGAATGAGCTTGCGATCGAGATCGACCCGGTTCCAGCGCAGCGCCAGCACCTCGCCCAGCCGCATGCCGGTGAACAGCGCCACCAACGCCACCATCCGGTAGCGCCAGCCGCTGAGCTGGCGGATGAGCGCCGGCACGTCATGCACGATGATCACTTCTTCGTCGTCGGCGAGCTTGGGCGCGCTCTGCCCGCTGGCGACGTTGCGCGCGACCAGCTCGTTACGTGCGGCATCCCGCAATGCTTTGCCCAGCACCCGGTGCGCGTGCCGTATGGTGCGGGTCGCCAGCCCGCCCGATCCGCGCACCCGCCCGCTTTTGCGCAGCGTGCTGTGCCAGTCCTCGACGTCGAGCGGCCGCAGCTTCTGCAACGGCACGCCGCCGATATGCGGCGCGATCTGATGCTCGACCAGCTGGCGATAGCGCTGCGCGGTGCGTGCCGAGATGTCGCCAGCCGTCTCCCACTGGTCGACCCGCGCCCGCACGAAGGCGGCCACGGTCAGCTTGCTCGGCTCGATAAAGCTGCCATTGCCGAAGGCGGCCAGCAGCTCGGCCAGCTTCGCCTGCGCTTGTCGCTTCGTACCCTTGATGCTGACGTACCGGATGTTGCGCCGCCCGGCATCGTCGCGCCCGGCATCGAATTTCAGTTCCCAGGAAGCGCGACCGCGGCGCCGGATGTGACCCTTCATGACGCGCCTCCCACGCCACGTCGCTCGGCGGCACGATGATCAACGATTGCCTGCGCCAGCATGCGGCTGCGCGCCAGGTCGCTGCCATCCAGCACGCTGTCGGCCAGCTGGTCGCCCAAGTCCATGCGTAGGAAGCGCGCCGAAAAGCGCGCCCAGTTGGTGTGGATGTCCGTGGCGATGGTTTCAAGGTGATGGCGCGTGTCGCCATGCTGCAAAGCGTCTTCTAGTTTGAGACGGATTTCGGTGTTGAGCGAGCGAGCGTGATAATCCGCCAGCTGCACCAGTCGATTTCGCATGTTCCAGGGCAGGCGCAGCTTGATCTGAAAGACCGCAGGCGTTTTGAGCGCACGCGTTTTGGGCATAGTGCTTCCCTCCGCTGATGGCTGTGATGGGGACAAAAAGGGACCAATAGGCACGAAATAGCACGTCTGTAAGCGGTCTGGCAACTCTATTGACACCAAAAACGGACCAGCCTTAGCGTGCCTGGTAGGTTTCCTTCGAGCCACAGGAGGCAATCATGGCGAGGCGTAACCCCAACGCGGACCGCGAGCGGCAGCTGCGGCGGGAGCGCAAGGCGGGGCAGCGGGACAGCCGGAAGGCAGCGCAGCAGCTGCCGGCGCGGCGCGCGAGTAGCGCTTGGACGCTGTCGGTTCCGGAAGCCGGACGCAAATATTATGGCCTCGGCCGCAACGCCTCCTACGAGGCTGCGGCAACCGGACAAATCCCGACCATCAAGGTCAATAAGCTCCTGCGCGTCCCGGTCCCCGTGATCGAGCGCATGCTCGGCGGGCCGGCGTCAGCCGAATAAGAACAGCCCTGTCGCGACGGGGCTCCGTCCCGCTGGCCCGTTTCGACAGATGAAATGATCGCAAGGTAGTCGGACAGCAAGCGGCCGGTCGCCCCCTTTCCGCGCTCAACGAAGGAGAGGGAAACCGGCCGAAACCGAGCCCAAGGAGGGCTCCGACGCATGGCCCTATATAATCCCAACAACCCTCCCGCAACAAGGCAGCAAGTCCGCGCCGAGATCGTCGCCCGCTTCGTGACCGGGCGGTGGCGGCTTGTGGGGCCAACCCCGGCTGAGGCCGCGCGCCGCCGTTCCACGTCACCGGTCGCGCCGACCGCCCGCAGTGGAAGCGCGCCCTGGCCGTGTTCACTCGCGCCCCGTGCGCCGCGCAGTTGGCCTTCCGGTCCGGACGCCAAGCGACCGCGTCATCGACCGCCTCGTCGCAAAGTATCCCGAGCGCGTAATGGCGGCCCTAGATCGGCTGATCCGACCGGCGGCGATGCAAGCCGCCGATCCTTAGGAGCGGGTCGAATTCGCTCGCGGGGTCGGACCCGAAACCATCCTCGACGTAATTGCTCGGGCCGAATGAAGGGGGACGACATGAACACCTTCAATGACCCCGGCACCGTTGAGCAGCCGCGGCTGTGGACGATCGCCAATGCCGTGGAATTCCTAACGGATCGGCTGACCTCCCCACCTGATCGAGGAGATCGTTCGCAGCGGTTACTTCGACTGCGCGCAGGCGGAATGCCTGATCATCGACCTCGAGCGGATCATGACCTGGCTCGACGGGCGCGAGCAGAGGGCGGCGCAATAGCCGCCAATACCGGAGGTATCCAACGCAAGGCCACCCCCCGAAAACCCCGCCGGCGGGCTTTCCATTAACCGGATAACGCGACGCGAGTGCGTGCCATGAAGAACACTCCCCATCTCACAGCCGGCTATGGACCCGAATTGGCAATGCAGATTCGGCGCAGTCGCGAAGGTCAGGCGCACTTCGCCAGCACCGGCCCATTCGGCGCGACATGCGGAGAGTGCGTCTTTCTCGGGTACTGGAAACAGATCCGCAATGCCAGCGGTGACACCGTCAAGTCTCAACGCGTAAGCGGCTGCGAGAAGTTCCATCAGTTGACAGGCAAGCACGGTCCCGTCGTTCCGCCGGGCAGTGAGGCCTGCCGGTACTTTCAGCGCCGGGAGTCGTGACGAGCCCGTGCGATGCTTGCTCCGCCTAACCAGGATGTTCTTGCGGGACTGACTCGCGGACACTTCGGCGCCATCCTGGCCGATCCGCCGTGGAAGTACGTCACCTATTCAGAGCGGTCTGCCTCGCGGCATTACAAGGTCATGACGTTCGAGGAGATCGCGACACTGCCGGTGCGCGACGTGGCCGCCCCCGATGCCTGGCTGTTTCTGTGGGTACCCGGCCCGCACCTTCCGTTCGGACTCCAGCTCATGGAGCGCTGGGGCTTCCGGTACTCGGGCAAGGCCTTTGCCTGGGCCAAGCAGAATCCCTCCGGTGTCGGCTGGCACATGGGCACCGGGTTCACGACCAGAAAAAACACCGAGGATTGTCTGCTCGGGCGGCGCGGCAGGCCCCCGATCAAGGCCCACGACGTGCGCGAGCTGATCGTCGCGCCGCGGCGGAAGCATTCCCAAAAGCCCGACGAGCAGTATGCGCTAATCGAGCGCCTGGTCGACGGCCCCTATGTCGAGCTGTTCGCGCGTCAGCACCGTCCCGGCTGGCATTGCCGGGGTAACGAGACCGACAAGTTCGAACCCAAATACGACGCCCAAGACGACTTCGCCAAATCGCTGGAGGAAGGCTACCGCGCCGTTCGCGAGCGCGTTGCTGCCGGCGGACCGGGGTGGGTACCGAAATGACCGCCCCGATCACGCTCATCGTCAACGGCACGCCCGTGCCCAAGGCCCAGCTCTCAGACGACACCGCACAGAGGATAGTCCCGCGATCCGACGTAAAGACCCGAGACGCCGGACTGTTTTCCGGCGCGCGCAAAGCTACGGCCTCTCCAGCAACAAGTCAGATTGAAGTCCGACCGCAATGCTTAATCGACTGAGCGAAGCAGACGTTGATGCTGTCCTGCGCGAAGGCTCTGCGCATGTACTTCATCGCGATTATGAAACACGCAGCACATGTGGGCTGAAATCGGCGGGTACGTATCGTTACGCCGCTGATCCGCGCGCCGAGGTTCTGTGCTGTGGCTATGCCGTTGACGACAGCCCAGTGCAGCTGTGGACCCCAGGCGATCCGGTACCGCCGGAATTCATCGAAGCCGCGCGCAACCCCACCTGGACTGTAGTCGCCCACAACGATCAATTCGAAGCCGCAATCGAGCAGTTCCTCCTGGCGCCCCGCTTCGGCTGGCCGTTGATCCCGCTCGAGCGCCACCGCTGCACCATGGCATTGTCCTTGGCGCACGGATTGCCTGCACGACTTGATGCCGCGGCTGATGCACTGGAGCTTGCCAACCGCAAGGACGCCGCCGGCCAGCGGCTGATGCACCAGACGGCGAAGCCGCGTCGACCACATAAGGACGAGGACCCCGCAGGAACATACTGGTTTGATGACGCGGAACGGCTCAAGCGGCTTTACAGCTATTGCCAGCAGGACGTGGAGGTCGAACGCGAGCTCTACCAGCGACTGCCGGCGCTGTCGTTCTCGGAGCAGCGGCTGTGGGAGTTGAGCTACAGGATCAACGAGCGCGGGTTCTGTGTCGATCGGAAATTTGCCAAAGCTGCACGTCGCATTGCCCAAGCCGCAGCACCTGAGATCGACCAGCAGCTCGCCGAGGTCACTGGCGGCGTCGTCACCGGTATCAACCAGGTTGCTCGCCTGACAGCCTGGCTGCGGCAGCAGAGCTGCGCGGTTGAGAAGCTCGACAAGAAGGCGATCGAGAAGCTGCTGCTCGATCCCGGATTACCACCGCAAGTGCAGCGGGCATTGGAGCTGCGCCTCGGCGGTGCTCAGGCAGCAGTCAAGAAGATCGATGCCCTGCTCGCGCGGGCCGGTGATGACGGCCGCGTTCGCGGTGCGTTTCGCTACCACGGCGCAGCCACCGGCCGCTGGGCGGGTGAAGGTTTCCAGCCGCAGAACCTGAAGCGCCCGGCCGTCGACGATCTCGAGGCGGCAGTCGCTGCCGTTGCCACCGGCGACTATGCGCACGTGCGCAGCCTCTATCCGCGGCCGCTTAGCGTGGTTGGCGACTGTTCCCGCTCAATGATCTATGCAGCGCCTGGTTACATGCTGATCGGTGCAGACTTCGGCAGCATCGAAAGCCGGGTGCTGGCCTGGATTGCCGGCGAAGAGTGGAAGCTCGATGCCTACCGGCGCTTCGACGCTACTCACGATTCCCGGGACGAACCCTACTGCGTCACCGCCTGCAAGATATTCCGCAAACCATTGGGCACCTACACGAAGGAATCGCCGGAGCGCGGTGTCGGCAAAGTCTGCGATCTAGCATTCGGCTACATGGGCGGACTCGGCGCCTGGCGGAAGTTCGAACCCGAGAAATTCACCGATGATGAAGTGCAGCAGTTCAAAAAGGAATGGCGCGCTTCTCATCCGAACATTAAGCGGTTCTGGTACGACCTTGATCGGGCCGCATGGACTGCGGTGCGCGAGCGCGGCCGTGTAGTCTCCTGTGGCCGTGTCGCCTTCAAATGCAGCGGCGCATTTCTGTTCCTGAAGCTGCCGAGCGGCCGCAAACTCGCTTACCCGCAGCCCCACATTGAGATCGAAGACGCTCGGAATCAGGTTGTTGTCTTCGCGGACAACGCTGCCGGGCAATTCAAGGACTGCCGTCACGGCAACGGCGCGTACGGCGGCGTTTGGACTGAAAATGTTGTCTCCGGAATTGCCCGTGATCTGCTGGCTGAAGCAATGCTGCGGATTGAAGCAGCCGGCTACCCGATCGTGTTGCACGTGCACGACGAGCTCGTGTGCGAAGTGCCGGACGGCTTCGGCAGCACCGACGAATTTACCCACTTGATGACGCGCAAACCGGCCTGGGCATTGGAGCTGCCGATCGCAGCCCAAGCCTGGACCGGTCAGCGCTATTGCAAATGAGGAAATGCAGTCCTGCACCGGCTGACGACCGAGCTTCCGACGCAACCGCAAACGCAATCAGGAGAAGCATCATGGTTCTACTCGCATCAGCATACGATCAATCCCGCTACTTCAAGGCGGCTGATCTTCAAGAGGAAAAGAAATTACGCATTAAGGAGGCCACGGAGGAACAGATTGGGGCCGGCGCCGAGAAAGAGAAGAAATTGGTGGTGTGGTTCACCAACGACGAACGCGGCCTCGTGCTCAACAAAACCAATAACCGGACCATCCGCGGCGCCTATGGTGACGCCGTCGATGGCTGGGGCGGCAAAATCATCACCATTTTTCCGACAATGGTGTACATGCGGGGCAAGATGACGCCGGCGCTGCGGGTACGCATCCCGCCGCCGAAGGGAAACGGCCAAGGCCAAGCGGCAGCAGCTCCTGCTGGGCCACCGCCGCCGCCACCGTCGGCAACGACAAGTGTTGCCGACGATCTGGATGACGCGATCCCGTTTTGAGAAAGCGGCGGCGGCGGACTGCAGTACATCCGTGCAGTTCGCCGTCGCCTCCGTCAGGAGAAAGTGCCGTGATCAATGACACTGGGGCGAAGCCTATCACGCGTCAAGCTAACATTGCAAAATTGCCGCGGGCGTTGGCGCCGCTGATCGAGCGGCCGCAGTGGGTCGTGTGGAAATGGACACAGCAAGGTGACGGCTGGCAGAAGCCGCCGTTCATGGCGACGCAACCGCAACGCCACGCCAGCACCAAGGATCCCAGCACCTGGGCCGATTACGCTACCGCGCTGGATGCCGTGGAGATGGGAGAGGCCGACGGTATCTCATACATCCTCACCGAGGACGATCCATTTGCGGCGATCGATCTTGATCACTGCCGCCACGTCGACACGCATTCCATTGATCCGTGGGCGCAGCTGTTCCTCGAATTTGGCCGTCATACCTATTCGGAGGTGACGCCAAGCGGTGCCGGCTGCCGGATCTGGGGGCTGGCCAATGGTGCCGCCCTGCATCGCAAGTTCACGCTCGAGAACGATGGCAAGGAAATCGCGGTCGAGTTGTTTCGCCGCACCCGCAAAGCTCTCACGATCACCGGCTATCGGCTTGATACAATCCGTGAGCTCACCGGCATCGACAAGGTGCTCGACTGGGGCGTGATCTGGGGCGAGCGCCGCAAGGCAGCTGCTGCGGCCGCGGCACCGGTCAACGGCCATACCTTCAACGGCAATGGCAGCGGCTATAGCGTCGATCAGATCGAGCAGATCGTGCGCGCGGGAGCCCCGGAGGGTGCCAATCGCAGCGACGTATTTCACACCGTCGTTGGCCACTATCTCGGCTGCGGCTGGAGCATCGAGCAGATCCTGGCGCACCTGCAGCAATTCCCGCAGGGCATCAGCGAGCGTTACTTGCGCGAGGACCGGCTGCACAGAGAGATCGCCCGGAGCGCTAGCAAATATGCGGCTGCCGAGCTGCCGCTGTCTGCCGGATGGGTCGACGGCTGGGAGGCCAAGGCACCGCTGCAGCCGGAGCCCGAAGTGCAGCCGGGTGACGATCCCGAGCTTGAGCAGCCGTTAGAGCCGGAGCTCCAGGACGAGCTCGACGACGAGGAGCCACCGGAACAGCAGCCGGACTTGCCGCCGATGTATGCGCACGGCGACCCGGACCCGCGCCCGCTCAAGAGCTGGCTGGTGAAGCACCTGATCGCGGAATGCGGGCACGGGCTTCTCTCCGGCCAGTGGGGCGCCGGCAAGACGTTTGTGGTGTTCGACCTGGCGGCCGCGCTGGGGACCGGCCAGCCGTTCCTGGGCTACGCCGTCAAGCGCCAGTGTGGTGTGTTGCTGATCGCAGCCGAGGGCGGCGACGAAGTACGCCTTCGCCTCAACGCGGTGGTCCGAGCCAAGTGTGGCGGCGGCGGTCTCGCTCGAACTCCGTTCCGCTGGTACGAGACCGCGCCGATGCTGCTGCAGAAGGGTGCGACTGAGAAGCTGATCGCCATGGCCCGTCAAGCCGAGGCATCCCTGCTCCAGGAATTTGGGCTGCCGCTGGGGCTGATCGCCATCGACACGATCGCCGCCTGTGCCGGCTACAGCCAGCCCGGGGCCGAGAACGATAATGCCGTCGGCCAGGCGATCATGAACGTCCTAAAAGTGGTTGCCCGGGAGATCGGCTGCTTCGTGCTGGGCGTCGACCACTTCGGCAAGGATCTGCAGGCCGGCACCCGCGGCGCCTATTCCAAGGAGAGCTCGGGCGACCTGGTGCTGGCCTGCCTCGGCAACAAGGAGCTGTCCGGCAGCGTCACCAATACCCGGCTGGCGGTCCGCAAACACCGCGGAGGCCGCCAGGGCCAGGAATACCCGTTCGTGCTGCGGGAGGTGGCGGCGCCGGAGCCCGACGAGGATGGCGAGCCGATCACCACGATGGTGGTGGATTGGACCGGACCGGTTCCAGAAACACGGTCCGTGCCGGATGATCCGTGGGCTAAACCCAAGCGCCAGGATCAGCGCACGGCCGCACTGCGGTTGAAACGAGTGCTGATGACGATCCTGGCCGAGCAGGGGGTTGATCTGCCGATCGCACCGGACGGGCCGGTTGTCCGGATGGTCGATCAGAAGCTGGTCCGGAAGGCCTTTTATGCCTGCACACCGGCGGAGGGCTCCCCGGAGCAGAAAGGACGGCTCCGGCGCCAGCGGTTCCTTGCGGCACTCGATTGGGCCGAGCAGGAGCAGCTGATTGGCGCCGGGGAGATCGAAGGCCTCACCTACCTCTGGCTGGCCCGACCCAGATCCGAAGAGGAAGAGCTGGATTAGAGGGCGTCGAACTTGGGCGTCGAACTTCATCCCCCTATAGGGAGCCAAGTTCGACGGGGAAGTTCGACGGTCTGGGGCGCGGTGAGGCGGCCCGGTTTGGGGCACCGTCGGTGCTTGTCCCGCGGCCCGCCGCTCGCTACTACGCCCCCGCGTCATGCGTACCCTCGGCTTCATCCAGCCCTGCCAGCCCGTTCCCGCCGACCAGCCCCTGCCGGCGCCGACTGGATTCACGAGATAAAGCACGACGGCTATCGCACCGCTTAATGCGTCCTGGGGCTTCCTACGGGCTCGGCAGGCTGGCCTCCCTAGTAATCTCGTTTATCTGTCCCGCTCCAGCTTCTTGCATAGCGGTGCATCCACGTGCGTCTGACACCACTCAGCGACTGCTTGCTCCACCTCGGAGCGGGTGATGCCGCGCGGGTTGGGCTCGATCTCGTCCATCACATTGCCGGAAGGCGGGGGCGGTGAACTGCGAGTGGGGAATAGCCGGCAGGCAATGAAGCCCCGGCGCACCGCCTCCTGGTTGGAGTCCCGGTGCCCGGTGATGCGATCGAGCGTCTTGACTATCTCCGAGCAGGCTTGATCCGGCGGCAAGGGCTGCGCCCGCGCTTGCGGCGCGAGCGCAACCAACGCAAGGATCAGGCAGAGGGCGCGCATGGCTCCACCGGTCGGCTTCGCCAGTAGGCATTCCCAACAGTCCGGTTCATCGGTCGGATCGATCCATCCACCATGCTTGGCTTGATTGATGGCGAGGTCAATGTCGGCAGGCGAGGGCTTGTTACGCATCTGCTGCTTGCTCCCTTGACCGGGGAATGCCTAGGCCGACGTCCCGGCGAAGCCCCGCCGCGTCCGGCCGGTGAGTCGCCGGCGGTCGCGCTCCAGCCGCGCGGCCTTGTCGAGGCTCAGCATAACGATGACCTCTTCGGGAAGCATCGCTGCCTCGACCTTGCGCCGCAGCCGGCCGAGACCAAACCATTACCTCCTGCGGGTCCCATCACTTCGAACCCCACCCCCCCGGGGGGTCATGATCGATGCCTCGATCGCCGACAATCAGCGCCAGAAGTCCTTGAACCGATGCGGCGACAGCTCGGTGTAGCGCACCGTGTGTTGAATGTTCTTGTGGCCGAGCCACGCCTGTAGCGCCCGTGTGTCGTGGCCCGCGTTCGCCAGGGCATAGCCGCAGCCATGTCGCAGCATGTGTGGATGTACCGAGAATTGCATCTTGGCCCGAGCCCCGATCCGACCGAATAGCGCATGGAAGGCCTTGGGCGTCATCGGCCCGTCCCGCTCGGTCATAAAGACGTGCGAGGATGGCCCCTGTTCGCGCCGCAGGCGTCGCACCGCGCGTATCTCGTCGCCCTGCATCGGGTGGACACTCGGCGAGCCGTTCTTCGCCCTGCGGACGTGTAGCCGGCCGGTGGCCAGGCTCAACCTGCGACCATTGCAGATCGCACAACTCGGACGCCCGCAAGCCGTGGCGATAGCCAATCAGGATCATGGTTGCGTCCCGATGGCCGTAGCGGCTCGACTTCCTGGCAGCCGCCATCAAGCGCTCGATCTCGGCCGTCGTCAGGTATTCGCGGGTGCGAACTGAGGAATTTACAGTGGTTGGTGCCGACCGGCTGCCCCTGCGGTTTTCCACGATATTTTGCCCGCGTTCGAAGATGACTAGCGAATTATTTGGTCATTTCCCCCTCAGTATCAACGGCTAAACGCGACTCACCGCCAACGCGCCGCTACGTCATTGCGCAAGCGCCACAGCCACGCGCCATGCGGCGGCACGCGCTCAATCGGATCACACATCGCTCGGAGCGTCTTGAGCGTCCGCCAATAAACCCCAAACGGCAG
>Ga0318531_10000085_pt1 | contig 18262 bp, 20 predicted proteins | sample GRESIP053b4f25_FD_203486 | JGI IMG/M metagenome (GOLD analysis project Ga0318531, IMG submission 203486) | Tropical soil microbial communities from Luquillo Experimental Forest, Puerto Rico - GRE.SIPMG.053b4f25 | ecosystem: Environmental > Terrestrial > Soil > Tropical forest > Bulk soil... | reverse complement strand
GCTACGCTTGGAACACACTCATCGACCAGCCCTGGAAGATCATGTCTATCGCGCGACGCGACTGGGCAGCAGTCGGTCACTCAAACTGAGGATTGGTATGAGATGTTCTTCACGCTTATTCGGACCGAGGAGAAGGCTGGGACGAGCAAGGCAATCGAGCGTTTCGGCGACGACCGACTTCGGCGCGCCAGGGCTTCCACCATGGCGTATGCGGGTGAATTCGATCTCGAAGGCTATATCCAAGCATTCGCGCGGCGAGCTTCAATCCTGCGCGAGTGGATGCTGTTTTTCGAGCGCTATCCGCTTCTGCTCTTGCCGGTCTCCTGGGAAAGGCCGTTTCCAGTCGACTTCGACCAACAAGGCGACAACGCAGTCAGGCGGATGCTCACCGCGCATCATCCAATGCTCGCGATCTCGATCTTGGGACTGCCCGCGCTCGCTATCCCGACCGGTTCCGCAGATGGAATACCGGTCGGGGTGCAACTCGTCGCAGCGCGATTTCACGAGCATGTTTGTTTGAGGGCAGGGGAAGCCATTGAGGCGCGGTATAAAGTCATGACCCCCATCGATCCGCGCTTTTGATGCCGCTCAGCCCACCGGAAACTCGTAATATGTGCTTTGCTATCGAAGGGAAACTTGGGGCATGGGCAGAGTTCGATCAAGAACGGTTACGTCGTCACCGTCGATCCCCAGCGGCGGGTGTATCCTGACGGATTTGTCCTCATCAACGGAAACAAGATCGAGGCGGTCGGCAATTCAGCGCAGATGCCGACGCGGGATGTTGCCCGCACGATCGATGCGAGCGGGATGATTGTCATTCCCGGGCTCATCAACGCGCATCAGCATTTCTATTATCACCTGTTCAAAGGCTTAGGACACGGCCTTTTGCTGGAGGACTGGTTTCCGCATCTGGTGTTTCCGGTTCTGCCCCATCTCACGGACGACGATATGGAGCTCACTTCCTATCTCGCCGCGATTGAGATGCTGAGCACCGGAACGACCTGTTGCCTCAACCATCTGCGTACCACCACGAGCGAGGAGCTATTGCAGCGCATTTCGGCGCCGACGGCCGAGCTCGGCTTTCGGCAAGTCATCGGGAAGGAAGTCCAGTGCCGGCTGGCCGGCAATCCGCGGCATCCGCGCGATCTCGCCGACGAGATCGCTTATGTCGAAGACCTTATCCCCCGGTGGAAGCACACCCACGACGGGTTGACGCGGCTCTGTCTCGTCGCGGAATGCACCTCTGTCTTCGTCGAGCATAAGCTCACGTCGGAAGAATTGTTGATCGGGAGCAAGAAGCTCGCCGACCGACATGGTCTGAAGCTCGCGGCCCATATTTCGGGCGGTACCCTGTCATTCGACAAAAGCTATCTGCAAATCCTGCGCAAGACCGGCCAAACCGATGCGCAACTTCTCATGCAGATGGGGCTTCTCGATTCCTCCTGGATTCTGGTGCACGGGATCAATTGTACGCCGACGGACTTGCGTCTGATTGCCAACAGCGGAGCAAGTCTCATTTACTGTCCGACAAGTGAGGCCGTGCGGGGTGGCGGCATTGGTCCCGCCGCTGCCGCGCTCGCTGTCGGCGTGAATGTCGCACTTGGATCGGACGGTCCCATGTTCGATGACTCTGTCGACATGCTGGAGCAGATGAAGGCTTGTTCGTTCTTGCAGGGGGTCAAGCATCTCGATCCGACCATCATGCCACCGGAGCGATGCATTGAAATGGCCACCATCAATGCCGCCCGCGCGATGGGGCTCGATGACGAGATCGGGTCTCTTGAAGTGGGAAAACTTGCCGACGTTGCCATTTTCGACCTCGATACACCGCATTCAACACCCGCAACCAATCCAGTTGCGAGTCTTGTCTATTCGGCCCGAGGACCGGACGCGCATACAGTGTTCGTGGAGGGCCGCGAGGTGGTCACTAATCATAAGCTCACGACTTTTTCCGATACCAAGCATCTGTTCGCGCGTGCACGCGCCAGGACTCAAGAGATCGTAACAAAGGCCAGCCTGTTCGACCGGGCGGCATCGGCCTGGACCAAGCCGCTTCCGCAGCTAACCGAAAGGATCGCGACATCATGAAACAGATATCTCGAAGAAGGTTTGTGGCCAGGGTCAGCTCCGCAGGAATGGTTTTGCTCGCGGGCAGCAAAAGGGTGAGAGCGCAAGGACACGAAAAGCTGACCATCGGCCTGTCACCATTCATTAATCAGGCCACGATCTTTTTAGCCAATGAGCTTGGCTATTTTTCCAAGATGGGTTTGGACATCGACATGAAAATTTTCATGGATGGCGCCTTGGTGGTGGCGCCGATGCTGTCGGGTGAGCTTCAGATCGGAATCATGACCCCCAACGCAGGCTTCTTCAACTCGCTCTCTCGCGGTGGGCCACTCCGCGCCTTTCTTTGCAATGGCCAGGGCCGCCGCGGCCGCGCGGTCACCGCCCTTGTCATTCGCAGCGATCATTATGATGCCGGCATCAAGACGTTGGCGGATCTTGCGCGGATGAAAGGCAAGATTGCTGCAGTCGGGGCGGCAGGCAGCATCAACCAATATGGACTGGGTTCCGCTCTTAAGCTCGCTGGTCTCGATCCCGTGCGCGACGTGCAGTGGCAGACCTCGGTTCCTCAGCCGGACATTGTAAAACAGCTCGGGCAGAAGCAGGTTGATGTTGCGGAAATTACCTATCATCTCGCCTATCTCGCCCAAAAGGAGGGCTTCTGCCGAATCTTATGGTCACGCGACGAAATCCTGCCGGACTCTCAGGCGGCGATGCATACCGTTCGCGATGACATCTTGCAGGAAAAGAGAGACACAGTCGTAAAATACGCGATGGCGTGCATCCAGGCGGGACGTGTGTTCAATCAGGTCGCGGGTGATCCGGAAAAACATGCGGATATGCTCAAACTGATCGTCAAATCCATATTTCCGCGCGACGAGGCTTTGCTCAAAGCGGTCGCTCCACATTGGGAATGGATTGCCGAAGACGGCATGCCGAATGTCACTTCGATTATGGCCGAGCAGGATTTCTGGGCGGATACCTTCAAGACAGTCGAAACGAAGGTGCCGCAACAGCGCGTGGTCGAGCTCAGCATTGCGAAAGAGGCCGTGCAGCGGCTCAGCGTGGAAAGACCTTTCGGATAAATCGCTGGCTCATGAAACAAGTGTTAGGCTTCGGGTTTGGCCATTCACCCTCCCAGTTGACCGACAACAAGACAGAACAATGCATGTTCGCCCCTCGCACGTCACGCGGTAGCGTAGCGACTTGAAGTTGACCCATTCAAGTCCGTCGAATGCGGCAATGGCCGTCGGGGTCACGCCGCGACCCGCGGGCGTCGCGAACTGAAACCGGCTATTCAGCTGCCCGTCGCCGCACTTGATGGCCGCCGGGCACCCTACGAAAGGCGATGTTGAGCCGGTTGGCGCCATTGATGGCGACGAGCCTCTTCGGTGAACTGTTTACGCGCCTCCTCATAAACCTCGTCGGGCACTTGAGTGTCAGCGACTAAGGTGACCGCCTCGGTCCAGGCCAGTGCCGCACGCTCACGGTCGCTGTAGAATGGCGAATCGCGCCAGGCGTTCAACAGATAGAGCCGCTGCTCGCTTTCCCCGTCGGCACGCAATTCCTTCGTATGCATGTCGATACAGTGGGCGCATCCGTTCATCTGGGATGCCCGCAGCTTGACGAGCTCTAAAAGCGAACGATCGAGACCGCAGTTGCGCACGAACATGTGCAGGGCCTTCATGGCGTTCTCGCCTTGCGGAGAAGCTTTGCGGAAATCCAATCGAGCTTTCATTGCAGGCCTCCATCTCGCGAGATTCAATCTCTCGGTTCAAACAGCTTTTGTGCTTCGACGCGGCTGATCGAATGCTTCAGCACGTCGAAGCGACGGCTGACGTACAGCTCTTCCCCGATTTGCTTAATCACCGACATGACCGTCAGCGCAGCACCAGAAGCGATGCTCACGCGCGCGATACCGATGCGCTCGAGCTGCGGCAGCGAGGTGTCCGGCCTGGCCACGATATTGACCGGCGCACCGTCGAGCGCCTGGGTCAACCGCGCGATGGTGCCAACATCGGCAAGACCGAACGGATAGATGCAATCCGCCCCGGCTGCCAGATAAGCCTTGCTCCGCCACACGGTCTCTGCCAAGCGGCTTTCCGGGTCGCCGATGTTCTTGAGGTAGAGATCGACGCGGGCATTGATGACCGCCGGCACCCCTGCCGCGTTCGCGGCTGCGCGCGCGACGCGAATGCGGGCACTGGCATCCTCGATCGCGCGGACCGGCCTGTCTGGAGAAGGCGTGCCATCCTCGATGTTGAAGCCGAAAACGCCTGCTTGCAGGATTTCGGCCACTCGCGTTCCCACCCGATCGGGCGTGTCGCCGTATCCCGCCTCGATGTCGGCGGTGACCGGCACACGAACTGCCCGCACGATCCGCGCAGTCGCCGCCACGACCTCCTGCCAAGGCGCCCGCTCACCGTCAGGAAAACCCAAGGCCCAGGCAAGGCCACCGCTGGTCGTCGCAATCGCGCCGAAGCCAGCCGCCTCGAATTGGCGCGCGCTCATGGCGTCCCAGGCGTTGGGCAGAAGCAATAGTGGAGGTGGCTGATGGGCTCGCCGAAAAATCTCCGCCAGTCTTCGTTGCCGATCCCATGTCATCTGCGGGAGCGTAGGTCGGGCACGTGCATCTCACAAGACCTGCGCTCCGGCCCCACCTCGCTTCAGCAAGATCGGCCGATCGCTTGAACCTCATGCCGGCTTTCGAGGCAAACGAGCGTTTAGGCCTTTCCCGGCATGTGCTGCCCCGCTTCGCCGAGATACCACAAGGCGATCTGCTCGCGGGTCGGAAACCAAACGTTCGATTGTCCTTTGATATATTCGATGAACTCGCGCAGCGCGGCAATCCGGTACGGCTGACCGATGACATGCGGGTGCAGGCCGACGTTCATGATCCGCCCGCTGCGTGCGCCTTCGGCATAAAGCTGATCGAAACAGAGCCTGAGCATGTCAACCCCGTCGCGCGTCGAAAGGCCCCCGCGGGCGAACATGTTGAAGTCGTTGATGTCGTTCGAATACGGCACGCAGACGATCGGCCCATGGACGGTATCGATCAGATAGGGCTGATCGTCATTGAGGTAGTCGCAATAGGCGATCAAGCCGAACTCCTTGAGGAAGGCGGGCGTGTGCGCCGTGCCGCGGATCGCCGACGACAGCCAGGCCTTCGCCGGCTTGCCCACCACCTCGGCGTACTTATCGAGCGTCCGACGAATGACGGCCCGTTCCTCGTTCGGCTTGTAGGCGTAGTACGTCAGCAGATCGTTCTGCACCCAGTTGTGCGGCACCAGCTCCCAGCCGCGCTCCTTCACTGCGTCGATGATGCGGCGGCGCTCCTGCAGGATCATGCCATTGCAGGTGCAGGACGGCGCGATGCCAAGCGTGTCGAATGCGTCCATCAACCGCCAGATGCCGACGCGGTGGCCGTACTCGCGCCACGTCCAGTTCGCCGTATCGAGCACGTCGCCCGGCAGGGCATGGGGAATGGTTGCAGGTCCACCGGGAAATAGCGGCTCCTTCTGGCCCGGCCGGAACGGCTCCCAGTACTCGATATTGATGGTGAAGATGAGCGCCACACGCGCACCATCCGGAAATTTCAGCGGCGCGCGGTCGGGCAGCGGCACGAACGCATAGCTCGAAGGCTGCACCATCACGCTTTCCTTTCTGCGCGGTCGAGGCGCCAGGCGGTGGCGCGCTGCACGAGCTCGGGCGCGTCGAGCACGGCGATGGCAAGCAGAATAGCACCGGTGACGAGATCATGGACGTGCGGCTCGATCCCAATCGCGCTCAGGCCAGAGCGCAAAATGCACAGCGTCAGTACGCCTGCGGCAATTCCGAGCGGACTGCCGCGGCCGCCGACCACGGACACGCCGCCGACGATCGAGGCCGCGGCCGCCGTCGGCAGCACATCGGCGAGCGCGACCGGCGATGCCGCGCCCAGGCTGTAACTCAGCAGCACGCCGGCCAAGGCAGCCGAGGCGCCCGAAGCCGCAAACACGCTGATGATCACCCGATCGGTCTTGAGACCTGCGACCCGGCTCGCCCGGCGATCGCTGCCGGTGGCGATGATGTCGCGGCCGATGTGGGTGTAGGTCATCGCTAAGGCTGCTATGACGAAAACCGCCAATGCCGCAACGCTTCGCACCGAAACGAGACCCCCGATCGGCGCATTGAGCCCCAGCGCCACTGCCATGTTGGGATAGCTGATAGTCTTGTTTTCGGTGAGCACGTAGGTGAGGCCCTGCAGCGTCAGCAGCCCGCCGAGCGTGACACCGACCGAGCTCAGATGCAGCCGTGTCATGATCAGGCCCTGGATCACGCCGCTGACCACACCGGCACCGACCCCGAACAGGACCCCAAGCCATGGGTTGGACACGCCGGTCATCACCGCGATACAGCCGGCAAGCCCGACGATGCCCGCGACCGAGAGGTCGAATTCACGCACCAGCATGGACAGGCCAAGGCCAAGCGCGACGAGGCCGAAGGTGGCAAACAGCTGCATCACGCTGAAGACGGTGCCAAGACTGAAGAAATAGCCCTCGCCCTGGTCCATCAGGGCGATCACGATGACGACCGCGAGCATGATCGTGAATGGCCGCTTGTTCGGCTCAATCAGCAATTTGGCCGCGAACCGCACCGCTAATGCCTCTCGCCGATGGTGTGCAGCATAATGACCAGCAGAACGATGATACCGGTGATCAGATATTGCAGCTGCTGACTGAAACCGCGCAGCAACAGCACCACTTCGATGATGGCAATGACGCTCACGCCGACAAGCGTGCGCAGCGCTGAGCCGGAACCGCCCTGGATGCTGGTGCCGCCGACCAACACCGCGGCAATGGCGGTGTAGTCGTAGCCCGCACCGAGCTCCATGTCGCCCGAACCGTAACGTGCCGCGAGCAAAACGCCGGAAACCGCCGAGCAGGCGCCGGCGATGACATAAGCACATGTGATGGCCCTTGTCGTCCCGATGCCGGCAGCCGTGGCAGCGCGGAGGTTACTGCCGGCCATAACCATCTCGCGGCCAATCCGCGTGCAGGACAGCACGAGCTGGCCGATGACCACGGTTGCGAAGAAGTACAGCGCCTCGATCGGAACACCGGCGACGCGGCCCTTGAACATCTGCAGGCCTTCGCCCGAGGGATAGATGCGCTGACCGCCGGTGATCAGCGCCGCGCCACCGATCAGCAGCGAAAGCCCGGCGATGCTGACCAGGATCGGATTGGCGCGGATCGAACCGACCAGGAAGCCCTGTACCGCGGTGATGACGACGCCGAACAGGATGGCAATCAAAAATGCGGGGAACACGCCGAACGACAGGCTGGCGAGGAAAATCAGCGCCGAGGCCGATACAGTGGCGCCAAGGCAGAGGGACATGATGTTGCCGGTCAGCGTGATGAAGGTCATGCCGATGGCGACGCAGCCGATGAGCGAGATGGCGTTGAGCAATGCGTTGATGCTCAGGGGCGAGGTGAAGCCCGGCGTGCTCAGCGCGAAGGCAGCGATCGCCCCGCCGGCCACGATGCGGACAGCTAGCACCACATGCCGCGCTCGCGCCCCGCGCAGACGGAACCGCGCACGCGGCAATAGCTCGCTCATGCGGCCGCAACCGGATGCGTGATGTCGGCCAGGACGCGATGCAGGTCGGCCTCGCCCCGCTGGTAGGTCGCGACCTGCCGGCCGCGGTACATGCTGACGATGACGTCGGCCATGCCGAGCACCTCCTCGATATCGGAGGACGCCATGACGAGACAGTAGCCGCGGTCGCAGAACTGCCGGATCAGCCGATAGATGTCGGCGCGCGCCCCGAAATCGACGCCACGCGTCGGCTCGTTCATCAGCAGGACGCCGGGCTCGTCGCCGCCGATCACGCGACCGAATGCAACCTTCTGCTGGTTGCCGCCGCTCAGTTCGTCGGCCTGCGAGCGCAGCCGCGCGCGGTCGACGCCAACTGCCGCAGCGAGCTTCGCCGCTGTGGCGCGCAAACCCCGCCGGGCCAAAATGCCAAGCCGGCTGTGATCGCCAAGCCTGGTGGCGACTAAATTCTGACCGACGTTCAGCCGAAGGAACACGCCCTCGCCGGCGCGATCCTCGGAGATGAATTGCATCTTCGCACGCTGGGCCCTCATCACCGAGCGAAGCTGCACGGGCTGCCCGGCGATGCCCACCTCGCCGGTCGAGTCGAACGCAAGTCCAGCCAGTGCCCGCAACACCTCGGTGGCGCCGGACCCGACCTGGCCGGCGAGGCAGATCACCATGCCGCGCTGCGCCGTCAGATTGAAGTTCTGCACCACCGGCGGCACCCAAAGATCCCTCACCTCCAGCATGGGCTGGCCGGGCCGGCTGTCATAGCGCGGATACATCTCGCGCAAACTCCGCCCGAGCATCATCTCCATCAGCTGCGCGCGATCGATCTCTGCCGTCCGCCGCGTCCCGACCAGCTCGCCGTTGCGCAACACCGAGACGCTGTCGCAGATCTGGAACACCTCGCCGAGCCGGTGGGTGATGTAGATCACCGACTTGCCCTCGTCCTTGAGCGCGCGCAGCGCCGCAAAAATGCGCTCGATCTCGACGTCGGAAAGCGTTGCGGTCGGCTCATCCAGAATGAACACCCGCGCATCGCGGGTCAGCATCCGCGCCAGCTCCACGAGTTGCCGCCGACCGATGCTCAATCTCGATACTGGCGCCTCGAGCGGCAGCTCCTCCAACCCCACCTTCTCCAGCGCCGCCCGCGCCCGTTCGCGCAGCTCCTTGCGGCGGTGAAACAGCGGCACCTCGCGGTTGCCGAGCCAGATGTTGTCGAACACCGAAAGCGCCGGCGCGAGACTGAGCTCCTGCGCCACCAGTGCGATACCGAGTTCCTGCGCATGCTGCGGGTCGGTGATTTCGGTCGGCGTCCCGTCGACCAGCACGGTGCCGCCGTCAGCGGCGTGCACGCCGGTGATGATTTTGACTAACGTGCTCTTGCCCGCGCCGTTCTCGCCGCAGATCGCGCGGATCTCCTGCGCGCCGAGCGAAAGCGAGACGTTCTTGAGGACCTCGTTCGGGCCGAACCGCTTTGTTACCCCGTCAACGGCAAGTATCGGCATCGAAGCTCAATACGAGCAGCCGGCTTCGAACTGCGCCAGGTTGTCCTTGGTGATGCCGTGCACCGGCACCAGCTCGTATTTCTGCAGCTTCTGGCCATTGAAGTAGCCCGCGATCTTCTTCGCCGCTACTTCAGCCTCTTCGGTCGGGATTTGCGTCGCGGTCGCGTATTGCTGGCCCGACTTGATGTGTACCATGCCGTCCTTCATGCAGTTGCTGGCGACCACCACGATGCCCTTGTTGGCAACACCGAGCGTTAGCCCGGCCGACTCCACCGCCTGGATCGAGCCTGTCGCCTGGTTGTCGGCCATGGCGAAGATGCCGTCGATCCCGCCGCGGCCGCTGAAGCGCACGAGCAGCTCTCCAGTGATCTTCTCGGTCATCGCCGTATTCCACTTGCCGTCTTCGGTGGCAACAAGCTCGATGCCCGGGTGCTTGCTCAGCACCTCCTTGAACGCCGCCATGCGCGTCTGGACGTTGAGCTGCTGGGCGACGCCCGTGACGGCCACGACCTGAGCCTTCGTCTTGCCCTCCGCCTGCAGGCCTTTGACCATGCCCTCCGCGGCGAGACGCCCAAGCTCGGCGTGATCGGTCCCGATATACGAGGTGAACAGCTCCTCGTACTCCTTCTTCAGCGGAGTGACGATCAGCACCACCGGAATGCCGGCGGCCTTGGCCCGCGTCAACGCCGGGATGATGGCCTGGTCGTTGACGTACACGATGGCGATGAGGTCGAACTTCTGCGCGATCGCGTCGTCGACCTGCTGCGACTGCACGGCGGCGTCGTAGTTCGAACTGAGATTCGTTACCTTCATGCCGTCCTGCGTCGCGAACTTCGTGAAGGTCGAGGTCCAGGCGCCGATGTAAGGATTGGTATTGGCGGTGCCGAGCAGCATCACACGCTTGCCCTCGGGCGACGCAATGGCGTCGTGCCCGGTTACAACTGCCAGCAGAAGCGCGCACAGACCCACCACGAAGCGCATGAACATCTCCTGTTCCAAGACCAAGATCCCAAAAATGTTAGCGTCAGTCGGGCAAGCGCACCAGCAGGCCATGCGACGCAGGATTGCCGAAATGACCTTCTGCAAGCCAGCGCGCACAGGCGGTTAGCCGCTCGTCCGCGCGCCAAACGGCCGAGCCATTGCAACATCAGATCAATTTCGACGTGACCGGAAGTCCGAGCAGCACCTGACCGGCCACCTCGAAGTTGACGAACTGGGCCTGCACCTGCTGCGTCGCGGCGTGCACATCACGCAGCCGCCGTTCGAACGGCTGGTTTTCGAAAATTGCCGTGCCGCCGGCGAAGTGATAGGCGGTCTCAATCACCTCCTTCGACTGATGGCCGGCATGTACCGCGGCAAGCCGCAGCGCGGCACGCTGCTGCAAGGTGAAACCCTCCCCGCGACAGGCCGTGTCCCACATGTCGCCCAGCGCCTGCATCAGGAAGGCGCGCGACGACTGCCATTGCGCTTCGGCGACCGCGACCTTGGATTGAACCACCGGATTGTCGCGCAACGGCTTCGAGCCGAGCATCGGCACCTTGGTGCTGGCAATCTGCATAAAAGCATCGAGCGTCGCGCGCGCGATCCCGAGCGCCACGCTGGCGAACGACGAGCCGTAGATCTGATAGGTGGTGAACCGATAAAGCGGGCCTCTCTCGCGGCGATCGGCCGCCGCTTCCCGGGTGAAGGTGTAGCGCGCCGGCACGAACAGATCCGCCACCGTGTAGCTGTCGCTTCCGGTGCCTTTGAGGCCCATGACCTGCCAGACGTCGCGAATGGTAGCCTGGCTTTTCGGAAACAGCATGGTGCGCTCAGTCGGCTTGCCATCGGGACCAAGGCACGGCTTTCCTTCGGCATCGACCAGCGGCGAATGTCCGCCGAGCCACTGCGCATGACGACTGCCGCTCGCGTAGGACCAGGTCCCCGTCGCGCTATAGCCGCCCTCGACCGCCGTCGCTTTGACGGTTGGTCCGACCGGGCCCCAGGCGAGAACGGCATCCTTGCCGCCGAAGATCTCCTTTGCCACGGCAGGTTCGACATAGGCGGCGGCCATCGAGCAGCCCGACGCCTGCGCAATGCACCAGGCGGTGCTGCCGTCGGCTCTGGCGATTTCCTCGATCACAGTGATGAACGTCAGTGGATCGATTTCGTCACCGCCGACGCTGTGCGGCAGCAGCATCTTGAACAGGCGCGCGTCATGCAACGCGGCCAGAAGCTTCGGCGTCAGCGCGCATCCGCGCTCGACCGCCGGCGCCTCCGCCTCGATCAGCGGACGCAACTGTCGCGCCCGCCGGACCGGATCGGTGGCTTGGCCCTTGGCGGTCGGCGCGTCGATGTTCATCACGCGATGTGGGAGTGGTGATTTTTCAGATACCACTCCGCGATCTCCTCGCGGGTGGCGAACCAAACATCGTCGAATGACTTCGCATAGGCAATGAAATCGTACAGCGCGCGGATGCGGAACGGCTGACCGACCACGTGCGGGTGCAGGCCGATGTTCATGAACCGGCCGCTGACCGCACTTTCGCGGTATAGCCAATCGAAGCCTTCCTTGAAGACAGCGAAAGCGCCGTTCACGTCCTGGCCCTGGCGCATGAACACAGTGAAGTCGTTGACTTCCGATGTGTAGGGTATCGAAACGATCGTTCGCCCCGAGCGCGTTTCGACCAGATAAGGCTGATCGTCGTTGAGCAGATCGGTGGTGAAAATCAGGCCTTCCTCGGCGATTAGGTCGATGGTGTTGAGGGTGCAGCGCAGCGAGCTGGACAGCCAGCCTTTCGCCGGCTTGCCGCACACCTCTTTGTACACCCGCAGGGTCTCGCGGATCACCTCGCGTTCCTTGTTCTCATCGAACGAATAATCGGCGAGCAGCTCGGTCTGCACATAGTTATGAGCGATGATCTCCCAGCCGCGCTTGAGCGCTGCGTCAATCACCGCCCGTCGCTCCAAGCCGATCTTGGCGTTCATCGTGCAGGTCGATGGCACGCCGAACTCGTCGAAGATGTCGAACATGCGCCAGACGCCGACCCGCTGGCCGTATTCGCGCCACGTCCAGTTCGGGTTGTCATAGACATTTCCCGGCAGATCGCCGCCGACGATACCGGGACCCCCGGGATAGAACGGCTTCGGCGTATCCTTAGTCACGTCCCAGTATTCGAGATTGGTCGTGATCATGACAGCGAGTCGCTTCCCGTTCGGCCACCGAAGCGGCTTTCGCTGGGAAATCGGCACAAACTTGTATTTCATGGATCACATTCCCGCCCTGTAAAGCACCCCGACGAAACAACGCGTTTTCGTGGTCTCTTATCAAACATCGACCCGAATTTGCGGACAAGCTTCAAAACTCCTCAAGCAGGCGCCCAAGCCCTGGAATTTTGTCCATGATCTTATTCCGGCGAAGCGCGTGCCAATAAGTCGCCGTATTGATGGCGATGACCGGCTTGCCAAGCCACATCTCCGCCGCCGCGGCGAGGCGCACCATGCTGAGATTGGTGCCGACCTGAACGATCGCATCCACATCGCGGCCGTTGCCGTTGAGCTCGATCAGCTTCCCGCGGAGCAGCTCTGGCGGGACTTCGGCGATCGCCGTCCAGCTCTTGCATTGAAGACAGATATCGCGGACGACCTCGAAGCCCGAATCGGTGAAGTATCGCGCGACCTGCTCGTTGGCGATCGGATAGTAGGGCGATAGAACCGCGATCCGCTTGACGCCGCCGTAGGTCTTCATCGCCGCGGTGCAGGAATGCGAACCGATGCTGACGCCTACCCCGGACTCCTTCTCGACCTTGCCCTGGAACTCATCGGCCCCCTTGGCGCCGCCATAAAACGTCACCGCTGACATGCCCATGACCAGATGGTCCGGCGAGCAGGTCATCACGCTGCGAACGGCGTCGAGTGTGTTCTGGCCGATCACCTGGGTGCCGGCCATGAACGTGTCGTTACTGACCGCCTGGGCGTTGGGTGTGAAGATCCGGCTGTAATGGTTGGTGACGCCGGCCGGCCGCATCATCTCGAAATCAGGCTGAACAATGGTATTGGTCGAAGGTCCGAGCACGCCGAACTTGCACCGCCAACCGAGAACATCTCTCATCGCCGGAGTGCCCCCTTCGAGATTTACGCGGCCCATTTTGCTATATCTGGCTGTCAATCGGAAGTACGTCATCGATGTCAAGTCGGAACGAACGCATCATTGTTGTCGGCGCCGGCCCCGTCGGCCTGACGGCTGCGCTTGCGCTCGGCCGCCGCGGTATTCCGACGGTGCTGCTCGCGGCCGAGCCCGAGCTTGTCACGGAGCTCCGTGGCTCGACGTTCCATCCGCCGACGCTCGACCTTTTGGACGAACTTGAGATCGTGCCGCGCATGATCGAGGTCGGGCTGAAAGCGCCGACTTGGCAGTTCCGCGACCGCGAGACTGGGCCGGTCGCAACCTTTGACCTGTCCTTGCTCGCGGGCGACACCAACCATCCCTATCGCGTGCAATGTGAACAATGGAAGCTCATGTGCTTCCTCGAGGCTGAGCTGCGCAGGCTTCCCGGCGCTGACATCCGCTTCAGCCACGAGGTCACGTCGGTGCGGCAAGACGGCGACGCCGTGGCTGTGACGGCTGAGACGCCATCGGGTCCTGTGTCGATCGGTGGCCGCTACGTGATCGCCGCCGACGGCGCGCGCAGCGCAGTGCGGCGCTCGCTTGGCGTCGAGTTCGAGGGCTTCACCTATCCCGAGTTGTTCCTGATCGCATCGACCGATTTTAAGTTCGAGAAGACACTGACCGATATCGCTTATGTGAACTATATCGCTGACCCGCTGGAATGGCTGGTGCTGCTGCGGGTGCCGGAGCTCTGGCGCGTGCTGGTGCCCGCGCCGGAAAATTCCGACCGCGAAAAACTGCTCTCCGACGAATCGCTCCAGGGCGTGCTGCACCGCGTGGTGCCGCAACCCGAGCCTTACAAGATCGCCCATCGCTCGATCTATCAGGTGCATCAGCGCGTTGCAAAAAGCTTCCGGCACGGCCGCGTGGTGCTTGCTGGCGATGCCGCGCACATCAACAATCCGCTGGGTGGCATGGGCATGAACGGGGGCATCCAGGATGCTTTCAACCTCGCGGATAAATTCAAGGATATCTGGGCAGGCGCCGATGACCGGCTGCTCGACCGCTACGACCGCCAACGCCGCACCGTAGCGGTTGAGGCGGTGCAGGAGCACACACACCGCAATCAGCAGATCATCAGCGAGCGCGATCCCGAAACCCGCCGCAAGTCGCTCGACGCGATGCGCCGGATTGCCGCCGATAAGGCGCAGGCGCGCGACTATATGCTAAAGTCCTCGATGATCGGCAGCATGCGCCGCGCCGCGGAAATTCAGTAGAACGCTTCAAGGGGCATGGGATGAGCAGGAACGATCTCGAAATCTATCGCTCCCAGGGATTCGGCGGAACGGTCGGGATCGGCCGGAAGCCGGCGTTGTGTATCGTCGATTTCGTCAACGGCTTCGTAGATCCCGCGATCTTCGGCGGCGGCAACATCGCCGAGTCGATAGCCAGGACAATTCCATTGCTGGCCGCGGCGCGCCTGCGTGGCTTGCCGGTCGCGTTCTCGCGCGTGGTCTACAGGGAGGGGGGCCGGGACGACTGCGCCTTCGTGCGTAAGGTTCCGGCGCTGGCGATGCTGACCGAGACGGCGCCGATGGGCCAGATCGTGCCGCAGCTGGCCCCGTTGCCGGACGAGACGATCCTGCGCAAGACCCAGCCATCGGCGTTTTTCGGCACCGGCTATGCCGACCTGCTGCGGCGGCAGGGCGTGGACACGGTAATCGTCGCGGGCTGCACGACCTCCGGCTGCGTGCGCGCGACGGTGGTCGACGCCATGAGCCACAATTTCCGAACCATCGTGGCGCGCGACGGCGTCGGCGATCGGTCGCTCGCCGCGCACGAGGCTAATCTGTTCGACATGGAGCAGAAATACGCGGACCTCATGGACGCCGCGGCGCTCGTCGCGTGGGTTAATCGCGCAGCCGCGGCCCGATCGGTGGCGCCAATGGATCAATCCTTGAGTTGGTACTTCGTCTCGCGTTCCCAGTAAGTGGGAAAGCCGACGACGCTTTGCAGTTCCGCGAATGAAATTGCGGGCGGCTGCGGAAGGTTGCACTCCGGGCACAGCGCCGCAAGTGTTGCCTGCATCGCGGCAATCGCTGAAGACAGCAGCATCACGGGGTACAGCGCAAGCTTGTAGCCGACCTCCTGCAATTTTTGCAGCGGCAGGACCGGCGTCTTGCCGCCCGCCACCATATTGGCCATGCACGGTTTCGTCATCGCCCCGCAGAAACGCCGCATCTCATCCTCTGTCTCTGGCGCTTCGAGGAAGATGATATCCGCACCTTCGGCTTCGAAGTCCTTGCAGCGTGCAAGCGCTTCCTCGAAGCCACACACGGCACGCGCGTCAGTGCGCGCCATGATTAAGATGTCGGCATCGGCACGCGCGTCCACTGCGGCGCGAATCTTCATCCGCGCCTCTGCACGCGGGATCACCTGTTTGCCCGGGTGTGGCCGCATTTCTTCGGGCTGACTTGGTCCTCGATCATCACGCCGGCGGCTCCAGCACGTGCGTATTCGATCACTGTGCGCTGGACGTTAAGGGCGTTGCCGTAGCCGGTATCGCCATCGCCGATCAACGGCACCGGGCTTGCGGCAGCGCAGCAATTGCGCAGGCTGTCGAGCATTTCGGCAAACGAAACTAGGCCGGTGTCGGGCATCCCGAGCCGCGCGGCCGATACCGCAAAGCCGCTCATGAATGTGATCTTGTAGCCGGCATCTGCGACGAGCTTCGCTGAGAGCGCATCGTAGCAGCCGGGCATGATCTCCACGTTCGGTCCGGACAGCAGTTCGCGCAGTCGCTGGGCTGGTGTCGGCAAGGTGCACCTCTTTTTGTGCTATTTTGCAGGCTCAATTCCCGCAGCCTTGATCGCCGCTGCAAACGACTCGAAGTCCTTCTTAAAGACCGCCTCAGTCGCTTCCTTCGGCAGCCCGCCTGGCACGATCCCAAGTTTGCTCAGCCGGTCGGAAATCTCTGGCGACTTCGCCAAGGCGGTCACCTCGTTCCGAATCGCTGTAATGATCGGCTCCGGGGTCCCGGCCGGTGCAAGGAACCCGTTCCAGGAAGAGAACTCGAATCCCGGCAGTGTCTCGGCGACCGAAGGAATGTCCGGGGCCGCCGCGATCCGTTGCGCGGTTCCGACCGCGATCAGCCGGATCTTGTCATTGTTGACATGCGGCAACAGCGCGGAGGAGTTGCCGAAATAAAGATCGACTTGACCGGAAATGAGATCAGAGACCGCCTGCGGCTCGCTTTTGGCCGGAACCATGACCAGTTCGATGCCGGCACGCGCGAAAAGCAGGACAGGTGCAAGATGACTGATGTTCTGCGTGCCGGCCACGGTGAAATTGAGCTTACCGGGATTGGCCTTTGCATAGGCAATGAATTGCGGGAGTGTTTCCGCCGGCAGTGCCCGCTTGATAGCTATCATCTGCGTCCCGATGCCCACGTTAGTGATCGGCACGAGCTGCGTCATCGGATCGAAGTTGAGCTTCTGCAACTGCGGCGTCAGCACAATCATCGAAGAGGCAGCGAACAGCAGCAAGTATCCATCGGGTGCCGCCGCCGCGACCTGCCCGGTACCGAGCGCGCCGCCTGCGCCCGGACGATTTTCGACGACGAAGCTCTGACCGAATTTGGCAGACAAATGCTGCGCCGCGAGCCGGGCCATCATGTCGGTGTTGCCGCCCGCACCGAACGGCACGACAATGGTCACCGGTCTCGAAGGCCAATCTGCGGCGGCAATCGACCCGGATAACAGGGCAATCGCCGCTAGACCCGAGAGGACGACGAGCAGTCTCAGCGCGCGATGCATATCATTTCCCGTTGAACTCCGAGAAGCCTCGCGCACTTCGGATCGGTTGGCAAGGTCGGCAAATCCGGGCCCGTACACAAACAAAACTGTGGTGATATCATCGTCCGGTTCGTGCCGTTCCTTCGCGTACACATGGGAGGAATATCATGAAGACGATCGCCCTCGCCGTGACGACGATGCTCTTGCTCGCTGCCATCACCATGACAGCGATGCCCCAATCCCAAACGGGCAACACGGCCTACGAGAAGAAGAGCTACAACTATGCCGAATGGGCGAAGGGGCGCTTCTCCGAGGTCGTGACCGTGAGAAACGCGGGAAAGATCATTTACCTAGGCGGGGTCGGAGCGGAAGATGAAAACAGCGCTCAGGGCGGCGTTATACGGCACCTCGGCGATTTCGGCGCGCAGTGCCGCTATGCCTGGGACAAAATCAAGCGGCTATTGGAAAAGCATGGAGCGACCGTGGACAATATCGACAAGGTCGTCACCTACGTGACCGATATTCGCTATTTCTTCGATGCCGGCAAATGCCGTGCAGAGGCGTACGCGGGCGCGACCCAACCTGCCGGCACGTTTCTCGTCGTAACTGCGCTCGCTTGGCCAGGAATGCTCATCGAGGTCGACGTGACCGCGAGTACGCCGCAATAATGCGTAGCGTCAAAAGCCGCTGACTGACTGAAATTGCGCGATTGTCGGGGCGCCACGACAAAGCGGTGCGTGCGCAGAGCATGCGGGGTCGCATGGAGCCGGACGGCTTGTACGTGCCCGCCCGCGTGCCATGGCTACCGGACCTGAAAGCCGAGTTGTTGGCATTTCCCCGTGGACGTCATGACGACATCGTCGACGCGCTCGGCCTCGCCGGTCAGCTCTTGGACATGTGGGCTCCGGGAGGCGTGCCGAAACTCGAACCTGATGCCTTCCGCCCCCGCCCATTGACTACGTCGCACTATACCCACGGCCTGACGATCCGCTGCTGAGCCTCAAGGTCCTCTGAGCTGGCCGCCCGATCAGGCATCGGATGCGAAAGTCCTGCAATAGGCGCGATAAACTCGGCACTGAACCGCGCTCGCTGACGCGAGGGCTCATAAGGCCGGCGAGGGTTAAGGCTTTATTTTCCAAATGAATCTGAAATTGTGGGTTGGTCGCCCCCTTGCCCCAGTCCCACCCGAGTTCCGGCCTAGCTTTCGCTTCGATCGCGTATGGGACCGT
>Ga0318531_10000074_pt1 | contig 18818 bp, 12 predicted proteins | sample GRESIP053b4f25_FD_203486 | JGI IMG/M metagenome (GOLD analysis project Ga0318531, IMG submission 203486) | Tropical soil microbial communities from Luquillo Experimental Forest, Puerto Rico - GRE.SIPMG.053b4f25 | ecosystem: Environmental > Terrestrial > Soil > Tropical forest > Bulk soil... | reverse complement strand
ACGTTCTGGAGCTTGCGAGAGAGCAATGGCGCGTGATGGCACAGTCGGTCGATCCGACGCAACCGAGCCAAACCTGGCGTTTCATCGGGACATCGATCCCGTTCGAATGATGAGGACTCGGTTCGCACACCCCATCAGGGCCAGCAGTCCACCCGGACTGCACCAACAGGCCGGACACATGACTGCAAGCGACCTCTGCGCTGCACGCCAAATGATCTCTTGCCAGGCGGGGGCCATCCACACATGAAGCGCCGCACGTCGGCTCGGTAAAATGGACAAGGACTATCTGGTCCTTAAGCGCGCCTCGGCGAGCCGATCATCCGGTGAGTGGAGTGATGACGATTCCGATGTGCTGGCCGGCGGTGTCGTGGTCGGCCGCATCTTGAAGTCCGCCGCCGCCCCCGTGGGGATGCCGTGGCTCTGGACGCTGGCCTACGGCCACCACGAAGATCGAACGCCCACTACGGCTATGAGCCGACGCGCGAGGACGCGATGGCAGCGTTCGCCAAGAGTTGGCGGAGGGAATGATCGCCGATTTTCGTCGGGGCGCGGTCGCCGTGAGGAATATTCACCGCGCCCAGGGTGTTTGCCTGATGGAGCCCTCGCAGATTCGCCTGTGAGGGTTCCCGAGACCCCGCCCGGGCAAATTTCCCTTTGGACCGGCGGGGCAGGATGGTAGCATCGACCCACTGCGGTATGGCCAGAGAGAGCCCACACCGGCGCGGTACGTCAGCATCCACGACCGTTCAACTCATAAACGTGAGGCGGCGTAGTGCCCGCTACTGGTAGGCGTCGGATGCCGGATGATATCCCGTGATTGGCCAAGAGAGCACAGTCAATGACTGCCAGCCCGCTCTTTGACTTATCGCAACCCGACCCAGAGTTGCTCCCCCATCTGAGCCCATCGACAAGTTGACCTAAGTCAAAAAGCACTGACTCAATCGGCCCTAAATTGAGCTATAATCATAGACTGCAACAGGAGGAGGGTTAGATGTTGGCCCTACCCGTTGGAAAAAAAAGCTGGTCTCTGACTAAAGCGACGATGGAGAATCGATCGCTGATCTTGTTTGCGTCAGTTGTTGTTTTTGCTCTTGCCGACACTTCCGCCCTTGCCGAAGACGGCGTCACCAAGGACAGGATTGTTTTCGGTCAAGTCGCGGCGCTTGAGGGTCCTGCCCAGGCACTCGGCCAGGGTATGCGCCAAGGCCTTCTCGCCGCGTTCGCGGAAGTCAATCGCGCCGGCGGAATTGCCGGCCGCCTGCTCGAGTTGAAATCCGCCGACGATAGCTATGAGCCTCAGAAGACGATCGAGGCGACGAAGAAGATGCTGGGCGAAGAAAAGGTGTTCGCGATCGTCGGCGCGGTCGGAACGCCGACATCGAATGCCGGCCAGCCGATCGCGACCGAGGCCAAAGTTCCTTTCATCGGCCCATTTACGGGCGCGGAGTTCCTGCGCACTCCGTATAAACGATATGTCGTCAATATTCGCACGTCCTATTTTCAGGAGACCGAGGCGTGGATCGAGCATCTGACCAAAGATCTCGGCATCACCAAGATCGCGATCTTATACCAGGATGACACCTTCGGCCTGGCCGGACTCGACGGAGTCAAGATCGCGATGGCCAAGCGCAACATGTCGCTTGTCGCCGCAGGCACGTTCCGGCGCAACACGACCGCGGTGAAATCCGCCCTGCTCGAAATTATGAAGGCTAACCCCGAAGCTGTGGTGACGGTTGGCTCTTACAAGCCCGTCGCCGAATTCATCAAGTTGGCGCGTCAGGCGAGGATGGACGCGGTTTTCGTGGCTATTTCCTTCGTCGGCGCCGATGCTCTCGCCCAGGAAATGGGCGACAAGGGCGCCGGTGTAATTGTCAGCCAAGTGGTGCCATTTCCCGGCGACAAATCACTCCCAGTAGTCGCGTCCTATCAGGCAGCGCTCGCTGCGCTCGACCCTGAAGCCAAGCCCGGGTTCGTCTCGCTGGAGGGCTATCTTGTCGGCCGTCTGGTCATCGAAGCGTTGAAACGCTTGCCCGGCGAGCCAACGCGCGAGGCGCTGCTCGACGCCATTACTTATGGCGGCGCCTTCGATCTCGACGGAATCGAGCTCACGTACGGTCCAACGAGCAATCAGGGCATGAACCAAGTGTTCTTTACCGTCCTGCAAGCCGACGGTTCGTTCAAGCCGGTCACGCGGCTTGTCAAGTGACAGTCGCGGCCTACCCTTAGAAGCCACACATGAGCTCCGCAGTGGCAGCGCCTGCTTCGATTCAAGCCGACCACGACGGCAAAGGCCGGGTGACCGCGCTGTCCGGGCTGAGCACGATCCGCGCGCGCCTCTACATCGCGTTGGGCTTCATGGCGATCACGACGGTGATTTGCTCGCTGATCGGACTCTACGCATTCACGAATATCGGCGGGACCACCACGGAAATCGTCTCCCAGAGCTTGCCGGCGACGGTGCATTCGGTTCGGCTCGCCGAGGAGACGAGCGGGCTTGTCGCTGCGGCACCGCGGCTGATGGCCGCCGAGGATGAGCCCCAACGTGCTGAGATCGCCGAGCAAATCGCGCGGCAAACACGTGATTTCCTGGCGCGGATCGACCAGCTGCGGACGCTGGACGCAAAGATGAGCACGGAAATCCAAACAGCACAAACCGCAATGGTCGACCGGATCGTTGCACTCAATCAGGCCGTGACCGAGCGGATCGCCATCGCGGGCCACCGACAGGCAATGGCGACCTCGATTCGAAAGGCCCACGAGGAGTTGCTGGAGGGAATCACACCGGCGATCGACGACGCGAATTTCGATCTAATGACGAAGAGTCAGGGCGCGGAAGACAAAGCGGCTTCGAACGAAGCCGTCGAGTCGCTGCGCCGTTTGCTCGAAGTGCAGGCCGAGGTCAATTTGCTCGCCGGCTTGCTGATCGAAAGTTCGCTGGTTACGGAGAGCGTGCGCCTGCAGCCGCTGCGCGAACTCATCGATGCAGCGCGGGGTAAGATTGAAACCAACCTCAAAGCGCTTGCCGACCCCGAACTGCGGAAAAACCTGACCGGCCTCTACGACAGGCTCGCCGTGATGGCGGGCCAGGACGGGATCATTGCTGTGCGGGCGCGCGAATTGCGGCGTCAGCACGAGGCGCAGCTCGCGTTTGCGGCAACGCAAGCCGAGGCCGTCAAGCTCAAGCATGCGGTCGACAGCCTTGTTGCGCAGCAAGGCAAAGACGCGGAGGCCGTTTCCGCGCTCGCCGCCGACCAAATCCGCTCGGGCCGAATCCTTCTTGTCGCGCTATCGATTACCGCTCTGGTGGCGGCCGGCCTGATTGCCTGGCTCTATGTTGGGCGCAACATCGCATCTCGCCTTGCGCGTTTGAGCAGCGCAATGCTGGCGATTGCGGCGGGTCGACGGGAAAGTGCCGTTCCGGTGACCGGGGCCGACGAAATCGGCGCCATGGGAAGAGCCGTCGAGGTATTTCGCAGAAATGCCGTGGAGCTGGATCAACTGCTCGCTGAGCGCGCTGACGCAGCCATTAAGTTGGAAAAGACCATCGAGCAGCGCACCGCCGAGCTGCAGCGACGCGGCGAGGTGATGCGCGTCACGTTCGAAAACATGGAACACGGCGTGCTCATATTCGATCGCCGGATGAAATTGGTTGCTTGGAATCCGCAAGTTGCCGAACTGCTCGAACTACCCAAGACGTTCTTGGCTGGCGAGCCGCATTTCAGCGACTTTATTCGCTTCCAAGCAGAAAGAGGCGAATACGGCGACATCGATGTTGACGCCGAGGTCCGGCGGCTCGTGGCAGGGGTCGCCCGGCATTACTTGACGGAGCGGACACGGCCTAACGGTACGATCGTCGAAATCCGGCACAATCCGTTGCCAGATGGAGGTGTAGTCAACATTTATACGGATATCACCAACCGCAAGAATTATGAGAAAACTCTTACGGCCGCGCGGGATCAGGCCGAAGCGATGAGCCGCACCAAGTCGACCTTCCTCGCCAACATGTCACACGAATTGCGTACCCCGCTAAATGCAATCATCGGCTATAGTGAAATTCTGCGAGAGGACGCCGCCGCCAAGGATGACAAGGAGCCGATAGAGGACTTGCAGAGGATCGAAAGCGCAGGTCGACACCTATTGGGGCTGATCAACAACATTCTCGACCTGTCGAAGATCGAGGCCGGGAAGATGGATGTCTTCATCGAGGAGATCGACATTCAAGCCCTGTTCAAGGAGGTGCTGTCGATCGTCAAGCCGCTTGCCGATAAGAATGAGAACGTCGTCGAGGTGGTCTGCCCCGCCGATATCGGTACCTTCCGCTCTGACCAGACTAAGGTCAAGCAGTGCTTGCTCAATCTATTGAGCAACGCCAACAAGTTCACGAGCAAAGGGACGCTCACCCTGACGGCGGCGCGCGAGGGCAATGCTCGGGTCTCTTTCCGCGTGTCGGACACCGGCGTCGGCATGACGAAGGAACAGCTCGGCCGGCTGTTCGAAGCGTTCAGTCAGGCGGATGTCTCGACCAGCAAGCGCTTCGGCGGCACGGGACTTGGGCTCGCCATTACCAGGCACTTCTGCACCATGCTGAGCGGCGACGTGACGGTCGAGAGCTCGCCCGGCAAGGGCTCGACTTTCACCATCATCCTTCCGGATCAGGGCGATGCGCCCGCGATTGGGCAGGTGCCAGTGGTGACGCCGGCGGCGGACGGACGCGCGACGGTGCTCGTCGTGGACGACGATGCTACTGTGCGTAGCCTGCTCGCCAAGACACTTGAGAAGGAAGGCTATCGCGTCGTATTGGCCAGCAATGGCGTCGAGGCGCTCTCGCTCGCGCGCCAGCACCGGCCACAGGCGATCACCCTCGACGTGTTGATGCCGCAGATGGATGGCTGGAGAGCGCTCAAGGAGCTCAAGGCCGACGCCGCGCTGCGCGATATACCCGTGATCATGGTGACCGTTCTCAACGAGCGCGGCATGGCGATCCCCTTGGGCGCCGCCGATTTCATGACCAAGCCGGTGGACCGGCAGCGCCTGACGGCGCTCCTGCGCGAGCATTGCCCAGTTTCGAGCGACGCCTCGATCTTGGTGGTCGAAGACGACCTGCCGACCCGCGAGGCGCTCTGCCGGATGCTGACGGGTATGGGATATGCGGCCCCCGCCGCGGTGAATGGGCGTACCGCCTTGGACTGGCTCGACAGCCATCCGGCCCCGAGCCTAATCTTGCTCGACCTTATGATGCCGGAGATGGACGGCTTCGAGTTTCTGCAGGAACTGCGCACGCGGCCTGTCTTCGCGGGCATCCCGGTCATCGTGGTGACGGCAAAGGAGCTGACCGCGGAGGATTTCGGCGTCCTGAGCGGACAGGCGGAACGGATCATTGCCAAGAACCCATCGTATCTGATCGAGCTGGCCGCCGCCGTCCGCGGGCGCCTGGCGAAGCAACCTGTCCAGGAGGCTGAGCGCATCGCCAACTGAACGAGGAGACAACGAGAAAGACGATGCCAAAAATTCTGTTGGTCGAAGACAATGAGATGAACCGCGACATGCTTTCGCGCCGGCTCACCCGCAACGGCTACGAGGTCTCTATCGCGGTGGACGGGCAACAAGGCGCCGATATGGCGCTCTCGGAGCGGCCCGACCTCATCCTGATGGACATGAGCCTGCCAGTGATCGACGGTTGGGAGGCAACGCGCCGGATCAAGGCCAACGATGCCACTCGGCGGATCCCGGTGATCGCGCTCACCGCGCACGCGATGGCCGGCGATCGCGAGAAGGCCATGGAAGTGGGTTGCGAAGATTACGATACCAAGCCGGTCGAAATCTCGCGTCTGCTTGGCAAGATTGCGGCTTTGCTCAAGGCGACCGCGGGTTGAGCCGGAGCGATGGTGGCGGTTCTCGGAGAAGGCTAGCAGCTGTCTCGCGGCCCAGGGAGAAAGCCCCTTGTCGGCCAATGCATCAGAAGAGCGCTTCAATCGCGCCGTGACGGCATACTTAAGGCAAGAGGTGCAGGCTCCAGCCGCTGCCGTTTCCGATTTTCTCGACATCATCATCGAGGATGCGCGCAGGCTAAAGCTTGATCATGTGCTTGCGGACCTCGAGCGCATGCGCAGCGCAAGCATCCAGTTGACCACGTTCGTGAAGAGCGTAACCACGGATGGCTCTTCGGCCCAAGGGCAAGCCGAAAATTTCGAAGCGTTTCAGCGCCGACTTCGCCACGACTTGCGATCGCCGCTCAATGTCATCAAGGGCTATAGCGAGCTGCTGATTGAGGACATGGATGCGGACAATAATCATCCGCTTCGGGAGGATCTTACCAAGCTGCGAGACTCGGCCGATCAGCTCCTTGCTCAGATCGATGCCATCGTCACCTTGACGCGATCAGAGCAGACACCCCAAGAGAGCCGTGCGCAACAAGTCGGTTTTGTCGAGGATGTGCTGCGCACCGTACAGCCGCTGCATGTGGGTAGTGCGGCGCCGGAAGCGGCGCTGTCAAGTCGAGTTTTGGTCGTGGACGACAATGCCGCCAATCGCGACGTGCTTGCGCGCCGGCTCACGCGCGAGGGGCATCAGGTTGTGACCGCCGCCAATGGTGCTTCGGCGCTGGAGCTTGTCGCGACCGAGGAATTCGACCTAGTTCTGCTCGATCTCATTATGCCGGAGATGAATGGTTTTGAGGTGTTGCGTCGGCTCAAGGCAACCGAGCACACCAGCCACGTTCCGGTCATCGTGATTTCCGCGCTCGATGAGTTGGACAGCGTCGTGCGTTGCATCGAATCGGGCGCCGAGGATTACCTTACAAAGCCGTTCAATCCCGTGCTGCTGCGGGCGCGCATTAGCGCCTCGCTGGAGAAAAAGCGCCTACGTGACCGCGAGAGGAAATTCATCCAGGACTTGGAACAGGAACGCCAACGGTCCGAGTCGTTGCTGCTCAACATCCTGCCGCAGATCGTGGTCGATCGCATGCGGGATGGCGAAAAGGTCATTGCCGATCGAATCATCGACGCAACAATCCTGTTTTGCGACCTCGTCGGGTTTACCGCGCTCAGTCAGGAACTGTCGGCCGACCGCACCATCGAGCTCCTGAGCAGGATATTCTCCGCTTTCGATCGCCTTGCCCTCGAACACGGGGTGGAAAAGATAAAGACCATCGGCGACGCTTACATGGTGGCGGCCGGCGTTCCCGAGCCGCAAGCCGACCACGTCCTTCGCATCGTGACGCTTGCCCCGCGCATGCTGGAGATGGTCGATGTCGTTGCCAAGGAGACAGGCCTTAAGCTGCAGGCGCGCATAGGAATTCACACTGGCCCGATCGTTGCGGGCGTGATCGGGACGCACAAATTCGTCTACGACGTGTGGGGCGATACGGTGAATACCGCGAGCCGCATGGAGTCGCATTCGCTTGCCGGTCGGATTCAGATTTCAGCCGCAACGCGCGCGGCGCTTGGGAATCGATTTGAGCTCGAACCGCGCGGCATGGTGGACATCAGGGGCAAGGGAATGATGGAAACCTATTTCTTAAAGCCTTGACCAGTCGTTTGACGCTCCGAACCAGCCACACTACGATTAACGGCGGCCGTGTGGTCGTTCGTTCATTCCCCGATACGAGTTGCTGAAGGAGGGCGGGGACCGGCGTCGTCCCTGCCGTTCTGGGTGCAGCACCCTTGAGGCGCGCGAGGGTACAAGGATGGACATCCGGTTTTGGGGGACCCGCGGATCCTTAGCCAAGCCTGGTCGAATCACGCTGCGCCACGGCGGCAACACGTCGTGTGTTGAGGTGCGGGGCGACGACGGCACGCTGATCGTCCTCGATTGCGGCACTGGCGCCCACGGATTAGGCCAAGCGCTGTTGTCCGCCGGGCCGCGCTGCGACGGACACCTCATGATCACCCACACGCACTGGGATCATATCCAGGGGTTCCCCTTTTTCGCACCACTGTTCGTGCCCGGCAACACGTGGCACATCTATGCTCCAGGGGCGCTCGGACGCCAGCTCGAACGGACGTTGGCGGGTCAGATGGAGTACAATTATTTCCCCGTCACGCTGGCGCAGCTGGCAGCGACGATTCACTTTCACGATATCGCCGAGGGAGAATTCGCGATTGGTGAAATGCGCGTCACCACGCAATATCTCAACCACCCAGCTCTCACGCTGGGCTATCGCCTGCAGTCCGGAGGCAATACGGTTGTGTACTCGGTGGATCACGAGCCACATTCCCCGAACCCGGCGGCAAGAGCCGAGGGTGATCCACCGAGGCACAAGGAGGACCAGCGTCACATCGATTTCCTTGCGGAGGCCGATCTCGTCATTCACGATTCTCAGTACACGATTGCGGAGTATCCGCAGAAGACGGGCTGGGGCCACACGCCAGCGGAGTGGGCGGTCGACTACGCGGTCGCCGCGCGCGCCAAGCGACTGGCTCTCACCCACCATGATCCGCTCCGCGACGACGAAGCGGTCGATAGCGTCGTGGAGATGTGTCGCCGGCGCGCCAGCGCGGCCGGGAGCGGACTCGAGGTTTTCGCCGCGGCCGAAGGGCAAGAATTGCGATTTATCGAACGCGATGCCAAAACGCCGGCAGCGGCTCGCGCGCCAGAGCCGGCGAGGAAGGTAGGTCCGCATACCATTCTCGTCGCCGATGATGACCCTACGATCCTGCGTCTGCTCACGCTCGCACTTGAGCAGGACGGATTCCGCATCGTGACCGCAAGTGACGGCGAGGCCGCACTGCGCCTTGCCCGGCTCGAGCAGCCGGATTTGGTCCTGCTCGATTGGCAGATGCCGAGTGCCGACGGAATGGAGGTCACACGCCGACTTCGCAACGAGCCCGATCTTGCACTGCGAGACGTGCCCGTCGTGCTGATCACGGCACAGTCCGGACCCGAGAACACAGCGGCGGGATTTGCCGCCGGCGTGACCGACTATCTGACCAAGCCCTTTCGCCCCGCGCATGTTCGATCACGCGTTCAAGCGTGGTTGCTGCGCCGCCCGGCTGAGGCTCCGCGCGACACATGAATGACAGCAGCGATGCTCGGATCCCGCCGTCAGGAGCGGCTGGCCTCAACCAACGGCTTGTGTCATCGCTCGAGGCGTTGAGCCGGGCGTCAAGCTGCTCGACCGCGGTCGTTGGTCTGGCGGTACTTCTCGGATGGCACTTCGACATCGAGCTGCTCCGCGCCGGATTACCTGGCCGCACGCCAGTCAATCCTGCAACAGCGCTCGCGTTGCTTTTAGCCGCCTCCGCGCTTTGGATGCATCACCAAGCGAGGGCCAGACCCGATTCTGCACCGGTTCGCTGGCTGGCGGTGACCGCCGCTTCACTCGTCATCGCACTAGGCGTGATCACGCTCACTGGCTATTTCATCGGTCACAACCTTCGCGTTGACCAGGTCCTGTTTGGAGCGCAGCTCGTCGGCAATCGCGTTGCGCCCAATACCGGCTTTGCACTGTTGCTGGTTGGCGTCGCGTTATGGCTGCTCAACTCGCCGCGCCACTTGCGGCCCGCGCTTGAGCAACTGGTGGCGCTGTTTCCGATCGGGGTCGCCCTCATTTCGCTCCTCGGCTATGCCTATAGCGCGGAGGGAATGTACGGACTCGGCGAATTGCAACGCATGGCGTTGCCGACGGCGGTCTCTCTCTTCGTGTTGGGGATAGGCATCCTCTGCGCTCGTCCCGACAGCGGATTCGTTTCCGTGATTGTCAGCGATCATGCGGGCGGAGTCCTCGCGCGTCGAATGCTACCCGTCGCGATCCTCGTCCCCGCCGGCCTGGGCTGGCTCACGTTGTCGGGGCAGCGAGCCGCGCTTTTCAGCGAAGCACTCGGCGTCGCCATTGCCGCGGCGGTGACAATCTTCGCGTTCGCGGCGTTCATCGCAATCACAGCCCGCTCACTCTCGCGAGCCGACCGTGTCCGGAAGGCGAGCGAACGTCATCTCGCCGCGCAGAACGTGACGACATGCGTGCTCGTGGAATCGGCCACGCTGGCGGAGGCCATGCCACGCGTTCTTGCGGCTGTTTGCAAAAGCCTCGACTGGGTCATGGGAGTGCGCTGGAGCGTGGATTCCCAGGCGCACGTGCTCCGCTGCGCGGAGATACACGTGACCCCGCCGCGGCTGTTGCAAGAAATGATCGAGGTCAATCGTCGCGCCACATTCCCGCACGGCGTTGGGCTTCCGGGTCGGGTTTGGAGCACCGGGCGAGCCGCGTGGATTGCCGACGTGGTCGACGACCCGAACTTCCCACGGGCGGCGGCGGCGGCGAAGGACGGCCTGCATGGCGCGTTTGGCTTTCCGATCATCGGTCCCGGCGGGTTTTTGGGCGTGATGGAGTTCTTCAGCACTGAGATCCGCGAGCCAAACGCCGCGGTGCTCGCTCTGTTTGAAGGTATTGGCGGGCAGGTCGGCCAGTTCATCGAGCGCAAGCGTGCGGAGGCTGAGCTCGAGCGCGCCAAGGTTGCCGCCGAAGCTGCGACGCAGGCGAAGTCAGACTTCTTGGCCAATATGAGCCACGAAATCCGAACGCCGATGAACGCGATCATCGGTATGTCCGATCTCCTGACGACCAGCCGGCTCGAGTGCCAGCAGCGCGAGATGGCCGAGACGATCCGCATGAGCGGCCAGCATCTGCTGACGATCATCAATCAAATCCTCGACTTCTCCAAAATCGAATCCGGGAAGCTCGAACTCGAGCAGTCGCCATTCGATCTCGCCGACTGCATCGAGGAGGCGCTGCAGCTTGTGGCGCCAAAAGTGGCGGGTACCGACATCGAATTGACCTATGGGCTCGACGACGCGATGCCGAGGCTGGTCGTCGGCGATGCCGCACGGTTACGGCAGGTGCTCGTCAACCTTTTGGCCAACGCCATCAAGTTCACACCGGCAGGCGAGGTCGGCGTGAGCGTCTCGGCTCGGCGGCTCGAGGGCTCGCGGCGGGAGGTTCACTTCGCGGTGCGCGACACCGGGATCGGCATCCCAAAGGATCGGTTCGACCGTCTATTCAAGGTTTTCAGCCAGGTGGATGTCTCGACGACGCGCCGATATGGCGGGACAGGCTTGGGGCTGGCCATCAGCAAGCGACTGAGCGAACTCATGGGCGGGCGGATCTGGGCGGAGAGCGAGCCGGGAAAAGGCTCGACATTCCACTTTACGATCGTCGCAGATGAAGTGGAGGCTTTAGAGCGTGCGGCCGCCGACCGTGAGGAACCGGAGCTGGCAGGCAAGCGTGTTCTGATCGTCGATGACAATGCCAGTAATCGTCTTTTGCTGAAGCTCCAGACGGAGCGATGGGGCATGCATGCCCGGGATACCAACTCTCCCGCCGTGGCGCTCGAATGGATCGTGCAGGGCGATCCCTTCGATGTGGCACTTCTCGATTACCAGATGCCCGAAATGGACGGGATCACGCTGGCCCGAGAAATTCGCGCCGTGCGGGGCGCACACGCGCCGGTGCTCATTCTTCTGTCGTCCACCGGCCAGTCGCTGGCGTCTGTCCACGCCGACGCCGGCTTTGCCGTGGGGCTGTCGAAGCCCTTGCGGCTCTCGCATCTGCGCGATCGGCTGCTCGAGACAATCGGCGACCAACGCGACACGTCGGCCGGCGGGGTTCCTCTTGTGGCGTGCGATGTGGGCTCGCCGGCGCCGCTGCGCATCCTTCTCGCCGAGGACAACGCGATCAACCAAAAGGTCGCGCTTCGCCTGCTCGAGAGGCTCGGATACGGGGCCGACGTCGTTGGCGATGGACGCCAGGCGCTCGCGCGGCTGGACCATGCCGCCTACGACGTCATACTCATGGACGTCCAGATGCCGGAGATGGATGGGCTTGAGGCGAGCCGCGCCATCTGCGCGCGCTGGGCTGCAAGCGAGCACCCGCGCATCATCGCGATGACCGCCGAGGCGATGCAAGGGGACCGCGACAAGTGCCTGGCGGCAGGCATGGACGACTATATTGTGAAGCCGGTGACGCTGGACCAACTCGCAGCGGCGCTCGCCAAATGCCGACCTTTGGGGGCCGCGACCGCACCCGAAGCTGCGGCCGCGCCGCGGGTTGAGAATCGGGGAATCGCGGCCGGCACCGCAGTCGACCGCGACGTGCTCGATCAGCTTCGCGAAGATCTCGGAGGGACGGCGGCACTGCGGGAGGTGATTAGGAGCTTCCTCGATCAGACCCCATCCGCTCTCTCGGCACTGCGCGACGCAGCGGCACGAGCCGATGTCCCGAGCATCCGGCGGGCCGCGCATATGATCAAGGGTACAAGCTCAATCCTGGGCGCTCGCGAACTCTCGGAGCAATGTGCGGAGATTGAGCGCGTCGGCCAGACCGGCTGTATCGCCGATGCCGGGTCCCGCGTGATCGCTCTTGAGGCGTCGTACCGGACGATCGAAGCCGCGCTCAAGGCGGAGATCGAGAGGCTTCGGCCATAGCAACATCGTGTACAAATTGCGATCATAGCGCCGTTGGCCGGACCAAGCGGCGCGAGTTCATCACGCTGCTCGGCGGTGCGGCGGTATATCCGCTCGCGGCGCTTTCGCCAGGCGCTAAGTTCAACTATTTTGGCCGCGATGGCCAGACAGCGAAGGATCGTGCGCGTCAACGACAAGATGCAGCGTGGTTACCGTTACACCATCACCGCGCCGATTGGGCGCAGTTTCGATCCTGAATTTTGTCCTGAGCTTACGCCGAAGAAAATGCTCGCGCTTGGAGTATTCTGCGGGAAGTATATGACGGACTGCCGCAATGAATTTCCCGCCAGTTGGTTCGCGCACGCACGGCTCTCGCCCTCAGGTCGCGACTGCTCTCTAAACTACTTCGGTGTTGACGCTAGCCAGCCGCTCTCCGTCTGGCGTGATAAAGGCTGGATTCATCCCGATGATCCGCGCGGCTGGTTCCAGTGGTATTGCCGCTACTACATGGGCCGCCGAATGCCGCAGGAGGACGCCCGCCAGATCAGGCGCTGGAAAGCGATCCGGCGCCACGTCGCGCAGATCAAGAAGCACTGCGAGCCGGGCGACCCGCTGTGCAGGCCGCGTCAGCGTCAAGCTTTACTGCAGTGGGCCTACGATAGCCGCACCATATGAAAATGAGGGCGCGGGGCCGAGGGCTTGTATATTCCACCCTGACTGATCCTCCCCAATTCGATATCCTGTAATCCGGCCTGGCTGGCGGGGACCGAATGCAATTCGATCAGTTGAAACGACGCCAGTTCATCACGCTCATCGGCGCGCGGCCGCAGCGTGGCCGCTCGCGGCGCGCGGCAGGCGCACGGTCTGAAACCCGCATCGCGTTCCTGGGTGCTCGCGGCTAGAACAATGGGAGCGAACTGATGACTGGTGATTCGCCGAACAGATGAGGGGAGGAAATGATGCAAACACGTCTTGGTATTAGCGCCGTCGTGCTCGTGTTGAGTGCAGGCGTCTCAGTAAAAAGCGCGACGGCGTGCTCGAAAGAAGCCGTCGCAGGTGTAGTGGACAGGTGGACGACAGTCTTGGCCGAAAACAATCCCGACACCATCGTGGCGCTTTATTCCAAGGACGCAGTGTTGTGGGGCACGCTTTCGTCCACGGTTCGATCAGATCCTGCTGGGCTGAAGTCGTATTTTGTGGGGGCCTTCCAAGCGCTGCCGAAGCTCACCGTCAAGTTCGGAGAGCAGTTTATCCGCGTATATGGAGATACCGCGATCAATACGGGCTACTACACGCTATTTTACACGAAGGATGGCGAAACCAAATCAATCCCCGCCCGCTACAGTTTCACATTCGTGAAGGAGGGCAACGATTGTAAAATCGTTGACCATCACTCATCCGCGATGCCTACGCCGCCGAGGTGAAAATGTCGGGAAAGCAGCATATAAAGCGCCGCGATTTCATCACGCTGCTCGACGGAGTGGCGGCTGCCTGGCCGCTCGCCGCAAGGGATTCCAAATGGCTATCTCCGTGAATGCTGGCGCGCGCCTCGACCGGCTCCCGATCTCGTCATTCCACTACCGCATTTTCGCCCTGGTTGGCGCCGGGATGTTTTTCGACGGCTACGACCTCTACGTCGCCGGTGGCGTCCTCGCGGCGACGATCCAGACCAACTTCTCGACGTTGCCGCAGAACCTGCAATTCCTCTCGCTCACGTTCGTTGGCATGACACTCGGCTCGCTCATCACCGGCTTCGTCGGTGACAAGATGGGCCGCCGCTTCACCTACCAGATCAACCTGCTGGTGTTCGGGCTTGCGTCGCTCGCCGCAGCCTTTGCGCAGGACATGACACAGCTCATCGTCTGCCGTTTCATCCAAGGGCTCGGGCTCGGCGCTGAGATCGTGGTCGGCTATTCGACCATGACGGAATTCGTGCCGCCGAAGACGCGGGGGCGCTGGCTTGCTTTCATGGCCTTCATCGTAGTGGCGGGTTTCCCCGCGACCGCCATCCTCGGCTATCTCATTATCCCGACCTGGGGCTGGCGGCCCATGTTCGTCATCGCTGGCATTGGCTCGCTGATCGTGTGGTATCTGCGCCAGAATCTGCCAGAATCGCCGCGCTGGCTGGAGGCGCAAGGGCGCACCGCCGAGGCGGAAGCCTTGATGACGACCATCGAAAAAGAGGTGGCACAGAGCGCCGGCGCGCTGCCTGCGCCGGCGGTCACCGTCGCACTGCCGCAGGCAAGCGCCATGGACATGCTGCGCCCGCCGATCCTTCAGCGCATGATCGTCGGCTCCTGGGTGCTCATCACCATCAACACTCTAATCTTCGGTTTCGTGATCTTCCTGCCCCAATTCTTCCTGCGCCAGGGCCTGACCATCACCAATTCGCTCGCCTACACGATGGTGCTGGCGATCGCCTCGCTGGTCGGCTGCGCGCTCGGCGCTTGGTCGTCGGATGCCGTTGGTCGGCGCCCGAGCATCATCGCCGCCTCGATCTTCACTATCGGGCTGGGCTACCTGTATGCGCGCTCGGACGCGGCGTCAGACCCCACAACCGTCTTGCTCGTCGGCTTCTTCCTCATCGTTGCGATCTACGTGCAGACCGCCATGCTGTTCGGCGTCTACACGCCCGAACTGTTCCCGACCGAAATCAGGCTGCGCGCCAACGGCATCTGCAACACGCTCGGCCGTGCGGCGACCGTGGTATCCCCCTTTGTCGTCGGCTTCCTAATGGTCCACTACGGCCTGCCGGGCGTGGTCTGGCTGATGATTGGGTTGGTGGTCCTCCAGATCATTGTTGTGGGGCTCTGGGGCGTTGAGCCGCGTGCCCGCGCGCTGGAGGATGTCGCGGCTGCGAAGACTTGAGATCGTCATGTCCGGGCTTGTCCTGTGTTTTGGACAAAGGTGCGCCGTTGTTGGAATCCTGCATCGAACGTCTACAACCTGAACGGCTTGAATGAGGCGCGTGCCCCGCATTGCCATTGTCGGCGGCGGCGTCGGCGGGCTTGCGACGGCGCTAGCGCTGGAAAGACGGGGTGCGGAGATTGTCGTCTGTGAACAGTCACCCGCACTGAACGAAATTGGGGCTGGCCTCAATCTCAGCCCTAACGCGCTCATGGCGCTCCGTGTCCTCGGGGTCGAAGACCAAGTCATAGCCCTCGGGTGCGAGTCAGATTTTCTAGTCATCCGCAGCTGGAAAAGTGGGCGGATCATCTCGCGAATGCGCCGAGGCGCATTTCGCCAGCAGTTCGGTGCGCCTAACCTGACCGTGCACCGCGCCGACTTGCTCGACGTGTTATGCGGTGCGCTCAAGACAGTCACCTTGCGTTTTGGAGCCCGCTGCATCGCGGTCGAGCAGTGCGATCGCGGCGGGGTGGCGCGCTTTGCCGACGGCAGCGAGATCGAGGCTGACATTATTGTCGGCGCCGACGGCATTCATTCCGTTGTGCGGAAGACCTTATTCGGCCCTGACGCGCCGCGATTCACTGGCTGTATCTGCTGGCGCGGCATGGCGGCCACTAGCACAGTCCCGCGCGATATTGACGTTGCGGAAGGCACGATGTGGATGGGCCCGCATGGCCATGTCGTGCACTACCCTGTACGCCGCGGCGAACTCATCAACATCGTCGCGCATTTCGACAGCGATTCGTGGACTGAGGAGTCGTGGACTCGGGAATGCGACGTGTCGGAGCTGACGACGACTTACGCCGGCTGGCATCCCGACCTACTACGGCTCTACCCCTACAGCGCACGGTGGTACAAATGGGCTCTTTACGATCGCGATCCGGTCGCGAGATGGAGCAAAGGGCGGGTAACGCTGCTTGGCGATTCCGCGCACGCTATGCTGCCCTATCTTGGTCAGGGAGCGGCCATGGCACTCGAGGACGCCTGCGTACTCTCAGCTGCGATCGCGCGCCACGCGAACGATCTCGATGAGGCATTGCTCACATATGAGCGGGCCCGGATGCCACGTGCGCGGGCAGCTGTGCTGGGATCGCGTGAGCGGGCCCGCGAAAACCATCTTGCCTCGCCGTGGTCGCGGCTCAAACGCGACGTCAAATTCGCGCTTCGTGAGCGCTTCGGTCGTGACAAGACAGTGTTTCAGACTGCGTGGCTCTATGGCTATGATGTCGGGCGCGAACTGCGATGACGCCAAATTGCCCACGATGAGCAGCCGCAAAAGACTCGGATTCAGAACGATTCAGGTCTGTCCCAAGGACCTTGCGGACGCTTCCGGGCCATCCTGAGCCTGCGCTAAGCTGGCACAGCGGGTTCCGGGGAGGAGCCCATGCTCGACCTAAGGCGAGGCCAATTCATCACGCTGCTCGGCGGCGCGGCAGCCGCGCGGCCGCTCGCGGCTCGGGCGCGGCAGCCGGCGAGGCCGGTTGATAGGCTTCCCGCACACTCGTTCGCGGAAGACTTTCCCCGCCTATGCGGGTCTTCCCCGAGCGCTTGAGCAGGCCGGCTTTGTCGAAGGCAGGCATATCCGGATCGAATATCGCCGGTCGGATGGGCAAGACGATCGGCTGCCCGCGCTCGCTTCCCGCGCTGGTGTGGTTCGCATCCGTGAGTATTATTCGCCGGACGAGGCTGCTGTGGACGAGGGAGGATCGAATGCGCACGAATTGCTGCAAGGCATTGGTTGCGGTATCGGCGTTGCTGCTATCGGCCGGGATCGCTGGCGCCGAGGAGGTCACGCTGATCAGCGTTGGTGGCGTTAAAGTCGCGCTGGACAAGATCGTCGCCGACTACACGAAAGCGACCAGCAATCAAGTGAAATACACCGTCGGCTCGCCCCTGATCGTTTCCAAGAAACTGGCCGACGGCGAAGCTTTTGATGTCGTCGTGCAGTCGGTCCCCGCCATGGACGATTACGCCAAGCTCGGGGGCGTGAAGGCGGACACGCGGGTCAAGGTCGCGCGCGGCGGCATCGGCATGGCGATACGCAAGGAAGCGACGCCGCCCGACATTTCCACGCCGGATGCGTTCAAGAACGCGCTGATGCAAGCGACGTCGATTGCCATGACCGATACCGCGATGCCCAACGGCAGCGGCATTCTCACCCACAGCATCTTCACGAATGCCGGCGTGATGGATGCGATCAAACCGAAGATCAAAGTCGTCGGCCTCGATCCCGGCCAGGAGCAGATCGCCAAGGGCGAGATCGAGATCGGCTTCTTCAATATCAGCGAGATTCGTCCGTTCGTGAAATTCGCCGGCGCCGTGCCTGCGCCGCTGCAGCAGTACACCAATTACGATGCTGCGGTGACGACGAAGTCGACAGCGGGCGAGGCTGCCGCAGCTCTGGTCAAGACGATCGCCGCATCGGGGGAGCACTGGAAATCCGCGGGCATGGAGCCGGCGCACTGATCGGGGCGGCCGCCGCTTCATGTGGCCGAGCTGATGCGGCTCGGCGGTTCGCGGGCAAAGCGCGGCACGTCGCGGCGCTGCTCGCCCGCGCCGACGAGGTGATCGAATGACAGGTTTTGCTGTGGTGCGTGAGTCTGGATTTGGCACTAGGTTGACCAAGCCTGATGTGGCGGCATGTTCGCAGCTGGCGGAGGCTGGCATAAGACTGCCAGAGAGGAATTCTCGTTTGACCCATAGTGGTCATTGCAAAAAACAGTGCCTCGCCTGAATGATGATTGCGCGGCTGCGGAGTTAGGACGCCATTATGGACCTCGGGGGTTGGCTGCGGAGCCTCGGCCTCGAACAATATGAGGCGGCATTCCGCGAGAATGCGATTGACGATTCGGTCCTGCCGAGTTTGACGGCGGAGGACTTGAAGGAGTTGGGTGTCGACGCTGTCGGACACCGCCGTAAGCTGCTCAACGCCATCGCCGCCCTGCGCGCTGACGCGAATGCAAAAGCGACGCCATCTGACTCTCTTGCGACAATCGACACGTCCGCGAAGGAATCCGCCGAACGGCGGCTGCTGACGGTCATGTTCGTCGACCTAGTCGGGTCTACGGCACTCGGTGCCCGGCTGGATCCTGAGGACTTGAGAGATGTCATTGCCGCCTATCAAGGCTGTGTGACAGGCCTAGTGGCCCGTTTTGAAGGCTTTGTCGTTCGATACATGGGCGACGGAGTTTTAGCCTATTTCGGCTACCCCCAGGCACATGAAGAGGACGCCGAGCGGGCGATCCGGACGGGCATGGCCATAATTGACGCTGTCGCCCAACTTAACACGATTGCCGGCCCATCAGGCACGCTCTCAACTCGAATTGGCATCGCTACCGGAGTTGTCGTCGTAGGCGATCTCATCGGATCTGGTTCATCGCTGGAAACCATGGCGGTGGGAGACACACCGAACCTCGCGGCTCGTCTGCAGGCGGCAGCAGACCCCGGTAAGGTTGTGATTTCCGCTTCCACGCGACTCCTCACAGGCGATCTCTTCGAATATCGCGAGCTCGTAC
>Ga0318531_10000069_pt1 | contig 19302 bp, 24 predicted proteins | sample GRESIP053b4f25_FD_203486 | JGI IMG/M metagenome (GOLD analysis project Ga0318531, IMG submission 203486) | Tropical soil microbial communities from Luquillo Experimental Forest, Puerto Rico - GRE.SIPMG.053b4f25 | ecosystem: Environmental > Terrestrial > Soil > Tropical forest > Bulk soil... | reverse complement strand
CGTGAATACGGCCGGCGAAGCTCGAGACAAAATCGGTTGGGCTCTTGGCACGAACCAGCGACTGGTTTGCGATCGCCTGCACCGTCGCGAGCGTGTTCTTGACGCGATGCGCAAGCTCGTCGGTCAGAACGCGCTGCATTTTCTCGGCCCGCTTGCGGTCGGTGATGTCGCGGCCGACCTTCGATGCGCCGACCACCTTTCCCGATCGGTCGCGCAGCGGAGACACGGTCAGCGATACGTCAACGCGGCGGCCATCCTTGGCAACGCGCACGGTCTCGTAGTGATCGATGCGTTCGCCGCGTTGCAGCCGCGCGAGGATCTCCCTCTCCTCGCCATGCAATTCGGGCGGGATGATCCGCAGGATCGACTCGCCGATCATCTCGCTCGCCTCGTACCCGAAGATGCGCGTCGCGCCCGCGTTCCACGAGGTGATGCGGCCATCGAGGGTTTTGCTGACGATGGCGTCGTCCGACGAAACGACGATGGCCGCCAGTCGCGCCGATTCGAGTTCGGCGTCGTGCTGCTCGGTGACGTCCATCAGCAGGTTGATGGCGCCAACGAGCCGCCCAGAGGCGTCGCGCAGCGGCGTCGGATAGGGCAGAAACCGCACGCGCGTGCCGTCGGGCCTCTCGGCGATGGCCTCGACGCCGCGCACCTCCCGGCCCTCCTTGAGGGCGACCGCCATCGGGCACTCGCCACGGGGCAGCGGCCGGCCGTCAGGCCAATACAAGCGCCACGAGCCGCACCATTGACTGCTTCCGATTTCGGGATGGTGGCCCCACAGCTCGGCTGCGGCGCGGTTGTAGAAGATAATGCGGCCATGGGCGTCGGTCGTGTAGACCGCACCGGCAGCGCCTCGAGCAGTTCAGTCCTTGTGATCATCACGGGTTCCTTCACGAATTTTGGCCAACCACGCTCCGACCCCCCGAACGAGTGCCGCTCTCCCAACCCGATTTTCCCCCCGCACAAACGGGGTGAACTCAACGCGCGAGCCGCGTCAGCTCAGGCGCGGCCCGCTTCCCCCTATCGCACACCTGACAAAAACGTGGCCTCGAAGATAAGGTTCCGCGGCAAACGACCGCGGCGCGAGCCCCTCAACACAAAGTATGATGTGCGCTGCAACAGGCCCGAATTGTGCCCCGCCGCGAGCCGCTGACCGCCCCGATCCGGCGCCTGGGGAGCCCGCGGTGCGGAGGCCTCAGGGCTCCGCTGCGCACGCGTGATCGCGGACCGCGAACGAGCTAGCCGCGCCGGCTGACGCGCTGACGCTCAGTGTCGCCAGCCGTTCGCGCGCCGAGCCTGCGACATGACTTCGGCATTTGCGGTATGCGCCGAAGCGCGAGAATTTCACGCGGCCTCGGTTGTTGGATCGATCATCTTCTTGACTTCAGTGACCTTGGTCGCCGGAAAGCCGCTGACCTCGGCGTGCTTGCGGATGATGGCCTCGTCCTTAGCGAGATAGACGCAAAAGGTCTTGTTGTCGGCCACGTAGCTCTCGACCCACTGAATGTCAGGACCGAGTTGACGCAGGACCTCGTTCGATTTTGCCGCCGCCCCTCGCAGCTGTTCGCGCTCCAACGTGCCGACCTTAGGAATATCCCGTTCGATGATGAACTTGCGCAACGCCATCGCTCTCCTCCGTTTTCGGGAATGTGTTGCCCGCGTATGGGCGGCTTGAGCCTTGCTGAAATTCGCGAATCTGCGCGATGGCCGCCAGGCAAGATCACGACCAAGGTGTTATCTAGGTCAGAACGGGGATCGGCGCAACATTCGCACACGTCTTGCCAATTTCAGAGTTTGGCTTGGGGTCGATCGCCGCGTGCGGCCTTTTCGAGTGCAATAGCAATTGGAGCTGGTCACGAGAGCTCCGCCTTCAGCACCGCGAACAGTTTCTCGACGTCCTCGTCCGTATTCCACACATGCGGGGTCACGCGCATGGCCCGACCGCGCACCGAGACGTAGACGTTGGCCGCGGCAAGGCGCTTCGGCAGATCGGACGGCACGCCGCCGCTGAAGCGCAGTCCGAGATAGTGGCCCGCGCGGCGGTGGGCCGGCACGCTGGCGATGCCGAACTCGGCGCGCGCCCGCTCGGCAATGGCGTTCGTGCGCAGCCGCAGCGTCTCAAGAATACGCGGCACCGTCCATTCCGAGATCAGCTTGAGCGAGGCTTCGGCCACCGGCATCAGCGCAAAGTTGCTGCGCTCCCCGACGTCGAAACGCCGCGCGCCCGGTTGAAAGTGATGGCTGTAGTTGACCAGGCCAGCGAAATCCTCGGAGTCCTGGCGCGCAATCCAATTGTGCTCGATGGGACGACCGCGTTGCCAGCGCGGTGCAACGTAGAGAAATCCAAGACTGTACGGCCCGAGCAGCCATTTGTAGCTGGCGACGCTGACAAAATCCGGATCGACGCGCTTCACGTCGAGCGGCAGCGCGCCGAGCGACTGGGTGGCATCCACGCAGAGGGCGGCGCCGACGCGGCGACACGCAGCCGCGATCGCCTCGAGGTCGATGAGCCCGCCGTCGGTCCAATGACACTGCGGCACTGCCACGATGCCGGTCGACCCGTCGATGAAGGAGAGCAGCGCCGACGTCCAATCGTCATCGCCGGGGCGCGGTACCGAGACGAAAGCGGCCCTGGTTCGCTCGGCCAGATCCATCCACGGGTAAACGTTGGATGGAAACTGTTCCGACAGCGTCACGATGCGCTGCGTCCTTCGGATCGGAATGTTGTGCGCCGCCTGCGCCATGCCGTAGGACACCGCTGGAGCGAATGCGACATCGTCTGCGTCGGCATTGATGAGGTCGGCAAACAATTTCCGCACCGTCTCGCTCGACGTGAAGAAATCGGCCGCTGCAATGGTCCAGGGCTGAGCCTTGCGCCGCAGTCCTCGATCACCGGCGCTCAGCGAGACTTTCGGCAGCGGCGATATGTAGGCGCAGTTCAAAAACGCGACGTCGTGCGGGATCTCGAAGAGATGACGTTGGCTCGCAAGTGCAGCTCCCGCGCTCGAGTCTGAATGGGTCATCGCGATCCGCCGTCGTTCTCACGTGTCATGTCTCCGCGAACGTAGCGGAAAGCGTCTGACGGGCACAGGTCCGAAGTGGCCGACACCTAGCGCGGAATATCAGAGGGCCGCCCTATTGCGACAGAAATTGAATCGCGCGTTCACGCAATCGGACGGGATCGCGCTCGCCCTGCTGCGCCAGCTCGATGATTTTCCTGGCGATGATCCCCGTTGCGGGGTCGGCCCGATCGACAAGGCGCAACGTGCGCAAGGTGTCTTCGAACGCGGTGGTGAGAACCCGGATCTCGTCCGGTCCAAATACATGATTTTCCAGCAAGCGACGGATCGGCATGGCGATGGCTCCCGATTTGTTTGCTTTGCAGGGCGGGAGCCAGCGGCCTTCCCCATCATCGCCTCCCAACCGAGGCCGATGACGCGGCAAGCTTAGTGCAACCCCCATTTCGCCGTCGGTACGCTTGCCGACATAGGCCGGCACTGTCCTAATTCCGACACCCTTCGCTGCAAACTCTCGCCCCGTGGGTTCTGACGATCCCACGTTTCGTCTCGACTTAAGCCCCGCCCTGGCGGGGCTTTTTGTGCGGGGGATTAACAACCCGCTTAGGCCCCGATCAGGTCGCGCTGAGGGCCGTGACGGGCGCGCCGCCGCACAAGGAAGACGCCGATATCGCGATTAGAGTAATGCGCCGAGAACGGGTTCGGGGCATTCAGCCGCGGAATTCTTTTGGCATGTCGCTCGTCGTGATCGTGGAAAGCGTCTGATCCATGCACGCCGACCAAACGGCGAAAGGGAAAACGACCCACAGGAGGATGGGCATGATACACCTCGAGAACCTCCCGCACTTTCATAACGATCGTGACGCGTTTCGGTTCCAGCGATGCACCTCTCACATTGAGCCGCTCCCCTGCCTTGGGGATTTTTGCGAGCGAACCCGCTCGTCGTCTCCCGACGCTCGCCCTTCGATAGTACCGGGCGTTTTAAACTCCTACTGCGAATCGTGGAGTGATCCGCCACCGCCTGCGAGCTGCGCCCTTGCTCAACCCGCGCGACGGCTCGGGTGGTCGATCTTGGGGCGGTCGGTCTTGGCACGCCGGTGAGAAACGGATCTCACAAGGGGGTAGGAATCTTTGCCGAACGTCCAAACCGGAGCAAATTCACGGCGGCGGGAGCCGGCCAATACCAGCGCCGGCTTTCCGTTCTTGCCGCTTTCATTTGCGAGTTCGACCGCGCAGCGAATAGCTTTGCGCTTATCGCCAAATGCGCGCTCCAGCTCGCGGGACTTTACGACCCACTTCTTGCTCCGTTGCAGCACGACGAACTGGATGAGCTCGGACATCTAGTGAAGTCCGCCAAACAGCCAAATCAGCAGGATGATCGGAATCGGGATCCCGATCAGCCACAGCAGAAGCCCGCGGCCCATGGTGTTCTCCTCTTCACGTTGCTCTCAACACTTTTGCATCGTCTGAACGCCGTGCCGGTGGCAACGTTCCCTCGCCCAGATAGGAGCTGCTTAATTTCTCGCCGATCTTGCTGGGCATCATTGCCCGCCGGCCGCTTCGCCCCCGCTGGCGTCCCACGAAAGTTGGAGATGACGGGACGAGGCATCCTGCCTGGGCCGGGCGCGAACTCGTCCACGTCGTCGTCAGATTTGGCATCGCAATCCGAATGGATTAACGCGACGCCGGCGCCTCACTTGCCGCGCAGCGCGTCCTTCATGCCGCCAACGGCGTTGCGGATCTTCCCGCCGATCTTGTCGGCCTTTCCTTCGCCTTCGAGCTTCTTGTCGCCGGTTGCCTTGCCGGCGACCTCCTTGATCTTGCCCTTGGCCTGTTGAGCCGAACCTTTGATGCGATCCTTGTCCATTGATCTCTCCAATCGGTGTGACCGGAGAACGATGATGCCGCCGCTAAGGTTCCGCGGTCAGGGCGCCGAGCCACGACGCTCAGACAATGGCAGTCACGCCCATCGCGATTGCGGCTGCCGCCATGACCGCCGTCGCCATCCAACCGACCAGGCGCAGGCCGTCATGGATGGGAAATTTCCCCATGACCTTTGCATTGGCGGTCATGTGCATCATCGCGACCATGACGGGCACCGCCACCACGCCGTTGATCACCGCGCTCCAATAGAGCGCCTTGATCGGGTTGATCGGCGAAAAGTTGAGCGCGATCCCGACCATCGTCGCGATGGTGAGGGTCGCATAGAACGCCTTGGCCTTTCCCGGCTTGCGGCCAAGACCGACGGGCCACCTGCGCGCCTCGCCGATGGCATAGGCCGCCGATCCCGCCAGGACCGGGACTGCGAGCAGGCCGGTCCCGACGATTCCGAGGGCGAACAGCGTGGATGCGAACGGGCCGGCCACCGGCCGCAGCGCCTCGGCCGCCTGGCTCGAAGTCGAGATGTCGGTCACGCCGGCGGCGTGAAGCGTCGCCGCGGTGGTGACGATGATCGCGAGCGCCACCAGGTTGGAGAAGGCCATTCCTATGTACGTATCCAGTCGGATGCGCTCGATGGCGTCCGGAGCCTGGCGGGGCGCCTTCACCAGCGGCTTGCGTTCGGGCTCGAGGCGGATGTCTTCGACCTCCTGCGCGGCCTGCCAAAAGAACAGATACGGGCTGATGGTGGTCCCCAGCACGGCAACGACCGTCGTCCAGAATGTGGCGTCCGGCAGGAATGTCGGAATCAAAAAGCCGCGCGCCGCCTCGGCCCAAGGAATGTGCACGACCATCACCGTACCGAAATAGGCAAACAAGGCGAGCGTGAGCCATTTCAGCACGGCGACGTAACGAGCATAGGCCATGAACACCTGCAGGACTGCGCACAACGACCCGAACGCGATCACGTAGATCAAGGAAGGTCCGCCGATCAGCAATCGCAGCGCGTCGGCCATCGCCCCGAGGTCGGCACCGATATTGATCGTGTTGGCGACGAAAAGCAGAGCAACGATCGCTTGCAGCAGCCAGTTGGGATAGTGCTGGCGCAGATTGCCGGCGATCCCTTTCCCCGTTGTGCGGCCGATCCTGGCGCTGATCTGCTGGATCGCCACCATCAACGGGTAGCTGAACAGCATCGTCCAAGAAATCGCGAAGCCGAACTGGGCGCCGGCTTGGCTATAGGTCGCGATCCCGCTGGGGTCATCGTCGGACGCTCCCGTGATGAGCCCCGGGCCGAGCACGCGGATGAGTCGCGGCTGTTTCGGATCGGGCGCGGGAGCGGGACGAACCCGCCTTGCTGTTACCGACATGGAATCGTTTCGGCGCCGCTCGGCGATGATGGGATGTCTGCTACGCGCAAACCAAATCGTGAAATCGCTGCCGAGGCTGGTCGATAAAGCGACCAATCATGGCACACTCCACCTTGGCGCAGGACGCATGGGACCGAGCTCTGCGTCGTCCTGACGGCGGGCAACGTGCAAACCTAGATTTAAGTTCCTTGGACGACGGGATTGCGAACGGGTCGTTCGGCCTATTTCGAGTGCACGTTGGATGCATCCTTGAGCCTCCCCTCTTTAGCTTGCGGCAGCGCCGCCGACCGGCGCCAACGGGAATGAGGTCGAGCCGGGAACATACCCGCGCTAACAGCGTTCTCACGCCGTGGAATCCCAACCGGAGGAGGACGCAACGCTGCTGCTTGGCGTTTCGGTTATTCCGTCGGGGAGGCGGATCATTCACATCACGCTGAAGAAGGATGTGAGACCGCAGAGAAAATCCGGCAAGACGAAACTAGGGAGATGACCGTGCTCGGAACCATTCTGCTGATTATCTTGATCCTGATTCTCATCGGCTCGCTGCCGACGTGGCCCCATAGCGCCGGCTGGGGCTACTATCCGTCGAGCGGCCTCGGGCTGGTCGTCATCATCGTTCTCATCCTCGTCCTTCTGGGCAGGATCTAAGGAGTTTCCGATAAGTTCTGGGAATCGGCTTTCTCTCCGTTCGCGCGAAAGGAGCGCCGAGCGACGCGCCTACTTTGGTCAGCCGCCAAGCGGCTTCAATCGATCGCGAGGCCGGCGGCCCTGATCGGCGCGGCGTTCTTCTCGATCTCGCTCGCGACGAATTTTTGCAGATAGTCGGGCGAGCGGCGCTCGGGCGCAACGGTCACCGCGCCGACTTCCTTGAGCCGCTCCTGCACCGAGGGCGTGTCCATCGCCGCGACGGTGGCATCATGGAGCTTCTGGATGATCGGCTCCGGCGTGCCCCTGGGAAAAAAGAAGCCGAACCAGGTCGAGGCCTCGAAATTGAGCCCCTGCTCCTGCGCGCTGGCGAGCTCCGGCAGCATCGACGAGCGATCGCGCGATAGGATCGCGATGGCTTTGACCAGTTTGCCTTCGACCTGCTGCTTGGCGGTCGCGCTCAGCGTGCAGAAGTAATCGATGCGGCCGGCGATCAGATCCTGCATCGCCGGGCCTCCCCCGCGGTAGGGAACGTGGGTGACATTGATCCCGATCGCCGCGTTGAGGAGCATGCAGTCGAGGTGACCGGTGGAGCCGGCTCCCGCCGAAGCCATTTGCATCGTCGCCTGGTTCACCTTCGCATAGGCGACGAACTCTTGCAGATTGTCGGCGGGGAGATCCTTGCGCGCAACCAAGAGCGTGGGTTGATCGGCGATCAGCACCACCGGCGCGAGATCGGCAGCGAAATTGTAGAGCGGGTTTTTGTAAAGCGTCTGGTTGATGGCGTCGGCCCTGCTACCGAGCACGAATTGGTAGCCGTCCGGGGCCGCCTTCGCCACGCGCGCCGAGCCCACCATTCCGCCGGCGCCACCGACGTTCTCGATGAGCACGTCGGTTGTCCAACGCTGTCCAATAACGTCAGGGGTGAATCCGGCGTAGTACCGCGAAAAGCCTTGCGATCCGGGGCTATCGTCGAATATTGTCTAGGACACATTTCGACACCTAGCCGCATCCGCGGCGTTACCCCGAGATTACCCCAATGGCCAAAGCTCTCACTGCGATCGCCGTCGCCAAGGCGCGCGCCGGCGCCGAACGGCGCGAGATTCCCGACGGCGGTTGCCGCGGGCTGTACTTGGTGGTGCAGCCCTCGGGCGTCAAATCCTGGGCCGCGCGTTATCGCTATCGCGGGAGATCGAGCAAGTACACGCTCGGTCCGGTCCTGATTGACACCCCGGAATCCGCTGAGCCGCTCCAGCATGTTGTTGCGCCGTTGAGCCTGGCGAGCGCCCGGGAGCTGTGCGCCCGGGTCTTGCGCGAGGCTCAGGCTGGCCGCGATCCGGCGGAAGAGCGGCGGCAGCGGCGCGAGCAGCAGCGGGCGGCCGAAGCCGATACCTTGCAGGCGATCTGCGAGGAGTTCCTGCGCCGCGAGGGGCCACGCCTGCGCACGCTGAGCCAGCGCAAGGCTGACCTGGAGCTACTGTATCCAAGCCTCGGGCGGCTGCCGCTCGATCAGATCCGGCGCGGACAGTACAAGCGCGTGTTCGATGCCATCGCCGACGAACGCTCCCTCAAACGCGCCGCGCGTGTGCAGAGAGCGACCAAGGCGCTCCTCAACTGGCACGGCGGGCGCTCCGACTACATCTCCGTGTTGACGGGTACCAAGGCACTCATCTCGATCAGCGAGCACGCGCGTTCGCACGTCCCGAGCGACGACGATCTCAAGGCCATTGTGCTCGCCGCCGAGCAGGACAAGCTGTTTGGCTCCTACCTGCTGTTCACGCTGTACACGTCCACCCGGCGCGGTGAGAGCGCGGGGCTTCGGCGTAGTGAGCTGTCTCCCGATGGCCGGATCTGGATCATCCCGGCCGCGCGCTACAAATCCAAGCGCGACACCGTCATTCCGTTGTCCGTTGCTGCTCAGAAGATCCTCGCAGCTATGCCGGTGCGCGGGGACCTGGTCTTTAGCGCCGACGGTGTTTCTGAACTGGGCAACTGGGACGCCCGCAAGGCGAGATTCGACGCAGCTTGCGGCGTTCGCGGCTGGGTGATTCACGACTTACGTCGTGCGGCGCGAACGCTGCTGTCTCGCGCAGGCGTGAGCAGCGACATTGCCGAACGGTGTCTCGGCCACGCCATGGTCGGGGTGCGCGCGACCTATGATCGGTATGCCTATCAACGCGAGAAAACCGAGGCATTCGAGGCGTTGTCGGCGCAGCTCCAGCGCATTGTGCGCGGGGGCGCGCCGGTGGCCGATCTCGCCGAGGAGCGGGCGGCGCGCAAGCGGGGGCGCCGCAAGTGAAGCGCCGAAAGCCTTTCAAGCTCTCGCGCCTGCCCAAGCCGGGGGTAGGCGTTGTCGTGAGTTGGCCCGAGCCCACGATACCGCAATTGCAGCAACTGCGCGTTCAGTTGGATGAGCATACCGTCAAGCCGTTGCCACGGCGGCTATATGCGGAACTGCGCGGGCTGATCGATTGGGCGGCCTGGTCGCTTGATCAGACCTGGACGCCCGAGCGGATTAAACTCCAACGCTACTACGCCGTGCTTCGAGGCTACCGCGCGGCTGAGCGTAAAGGCTTAAAGCGGGGGTTATGGAAATACGCGATTAGATCCGCCGTGAACGAGCTGGCCGACCATCCGGCTGCGTGTGGGTACGAAATGATGCGTAAAGATTACGAGGCTGCGCGGGACGCAACCTACGAATAGCAGTTTGGTAATTTTCGGCGGTTTGTTACCAGCCTAGGGCCTTGCTCCAAAAAGCTTCGTCGCTAGCGTCGCTGTCCAGCGAACATTCGGACGGTGACGCCATGGGCAAAATAATTATCGACGCCATCCTCGCGCGCCTCGACGCGCTGGAGACTGCGCTGCACGGCCGCCCGCGCCGGCGGCTGACGAAGGGCGATCTCGCCAAGCAGGAAGGCATCACCACGCGCTCGGTCGACCGCAGGGTGGCCGAAGGCAAACTGCCACCCGCCGACGATATCATTAGCGGCCGTTTGTATTGGTGGTCCGATTCGCTCGAGCGCCACCGCAAGCCCGCCACGGCCGACACCGCCGCGGCGAGGGCTGCGCGCAATCCGCGGCGGCACAAGGACACACCGACTTCCCCGGAGGTCTGAAACAGGCGCGGCCGCGTCGTTGCCGGCGGCCGAGAACGCAGTGCACAGGCGACAAGGCAAGGCCGGCGCCCCTGCTCGGAAAGGTGGGGGGACGCCGGCCAGCATGGAGGTCTAGATGTTGAACTTAAATAACGCCGATCCGGCCCGCGGGCAAGCGCCCGCTGGCGAGACCGTAACCGCGCAGCAAAGACGCGCCCTGCGCAAGCTCATCCGCGATCTGGTCGCCTTCACTGGTACCGCGATCAACGATCTTGCGGCCGCTCCCCGCAAGGCGCCGCAGCGAACCCGTCAGCGGCTGCTTTATCGCCGCCCTGACACGCTCTCCGACGACGAGGTCAAAAGCATCGTGGTCGAGCTCGGCCCCGAGCGCGTTCTGCACATCGTGGACAAGCTCACATCGCCGGAGCTGCCGCTGGTCGCGGCGGAGCGAGGGGGCGTGTCATGACCAGAGAAGAACTCAAGCGCTGCATCGAGATCGCTGATCGCGTGCTTTGGGAGACTGGCCAGGGCACGGGATGGAACTGGCCGCGCGATTACGCCTGGCTCCAAACCGAGCGTGCTCGCCTCGTTCGCGAGCTTCGCGAACTCGATCAAGCTGAAATCTCGGACGCGTTCGCGAGCTTCGCAAATTCGATTGACCGGAAATCTCGGACGCCGATGGTCGGCAAGTAACCCAGGGCGCCGCTCGCGAGGGCGGCGCCCTCACTCGGGAGCGACGACGATGAGCTATCGCTCAGACCCGAATTGGCGCACACGCCCCGCGCCAGTCATCGACAAGAACAAGCTGCAACGTCTGCGCCGGCGCGCGCGTGCGCATGGACTCGCCCTCTGGGATGAGCGCGACGGCTACCATCGTGCCATGGGCGCCTTCTGCCTGTACCAGGCAGAAGACGGCGGGCAAACCTGGACATCAATCTTCGGTCCGGTGCCGCTCGACGCCATCGAGGCAGATCTCGACAGCATTATCGAGGTCGCGGAGGCCCGCCGCCGGCAACGAATGCAATGAAGTGAAAGGGCGCCACGCGCGAATGCGTGGTGCCCTTTTGTTTTTTGGTGTGAGCCATGCTCGATCATTCTTGTCAGGTGGCGTGTCACCCGCTCAGCGAGCGCGGCGATGACGCCTACATGACGCCGCCGTGCGCCACCGAAGCGCTGCTGCGCCATGTCACGCTCCCGCACCGGCTATGGGAATGCGCGTGCGGCGACGGCACCGGGATTCTCGATCCGCTGCGTGCTGCCGGGCACGAGGTGATTGGATCCGATCTGGTCGATTACGGGCGGCCCGATGTTTTTTGGCGCCGCGACTTCTTGATGGAGCGGAAAGTACCGGACGGTTGCGAGGGAATCTGTACGAATCCGCCTTTCAAGCTCGCCGCGCAATTTGTCGCGCACGCGCTCGAATTGTCGCCGCTGGTGGTGATGCTGCTGCGGCTGGCGTTCCTCGAATCCGAGCGCCGCTGCGCCATTCTCGAAGAACGCGGATTGCAGCGAATCCTTTGCTTCCGCAAGCGCCTTCCCATGATGCACCGGCGCGGCTGGGACGGCCACAAGGGCAATTCCGGCATGGCGTTCGCGTGGTTCGTCTGGGACCGCGGCCATGCCGGCCCGGCAACGATTGAAAGGATCTCGTGGGAGCGGTGAGCAAGCTGACGACCTATACCGTAACCGTGTGCGGCGCCGGCATTCATGGCTTTCGCCGCTGGCTTAAAGCCGGATGGCGCAGTTATGGGCTAAAGGTAATTGAAAGCTATGAGCACACCGCGACAAAGGTTTCTCGCTGTTCGATGGCGCAGGCGGCGAGACGAACGCAAGGGCGCCGAAAAAGAAAGGGTAAGGCGATGAAAATGACAAAGTATGCGGGCGCGAGCTTCATCGGCCTCGATGACCTGCAAGACGGTCCGATTCGCGGCACTATCGCCGCGGTCGAACCTGGTCAGTACGATAAGCCCGTGATCACATTCAGCAACGGAATGAAGCTCAGCTGCAACAAGACCAACGTCTCAATCCTGATCACGGCGCTGGGCGATGAATCCGACGACTACCTCGGCGAAAAGATCGAGGTTTACGCCGGCACCATACGCTACCAAGGCGAAGATCAGGCGGCGCCGCTCGTGCGGGTGCTCGAGCGCGAGCCGGGCGAGAAAAAGAAGCCGCCGCCGCCGCCGAAGCCACCGAAGGGCGATCTCGATGACGACATTCCCTATTGATGTCCCGTAACGCCGAAGAGCGGGTGTGCGGCCCGCTCTTCGGTTCCGGTTCCAGTGTCATGCAGCAGGACGAGCGCCCATATCACGCCGCCGATCATCTTGGCCAGGCGCAGGACGCTTCCACCCTGCGCCGCGCGCTGGTGGCCGCGGGATTCACGCCGCTGCCGCTCTACGGCAAGGCGCCGCCGGCGTTCGGCAAGAACGGCGCCAGGAAGGGTCTGGGCGGCTGGCAGCACCTCGAAAACGTGACGGCCGAGCAGATCGACGGCTGGGCGCGCGATTGGCCGGACGCGGGCAATACCGGAATCCTCACCGCACATACGCCGGCGCTCGATCTCGACATCCTCAACGAGGAGGCCGTGATCGCCGCCGAAGATCTCGTGCGTGCGCGATTCGAGGAGCGCGGCGCCGTGCTTGTTCGTATCGGCAAGCCACCCAAGCGCGCGATTCCGTTCCGCACTGCCGATCCGTTTCCGAAGATCCTGGCCAACGTCACCGGCCTCAACGGCGCCGCCGAGAAGCTCGAATTTCTCTGCGACGGCCAGCAGCTCGTCGTCGCTGGCATCCATCCCGACACCAAGCAACCCTATCGGTGGTTCGGCGGCTCGCCGGGGCTGATTCCGCGCGCCGAGCTGCCCGCGATCACGGCCGCCGAAGCGCAGGCGCTGGTCGCGGATCTGGTCGAGCTGCTGATCAAGGATTTCGGCTACCGCCGAGCGACAAAGCGCGGGCGCGCGGACGGCGCTGACGGCGCCGATTCCGGCGGCTCTGCCGACTGGGCAGATCTCTTCGACAACATCCGCGGCGGCCATGCGCTGCACGACAGCCTGCGAGATCTCGCGGCCAAGCTAGCTAAAGCGGGAACGCACCCCGGCGCCATCGTGAATCAGTTGCGCGCCATGATGGAGGCTTCGGATGGGCCACGGGATGATCGCTTCCGCGAACGCTGGAACGAGATTCCGCGCCTGGTCGATTCCGCGGTCGGGAAGTTTGCCGAATCGCCTGAATCGACCCCGACGCCGAAAGCGCCTCCATGCACGATCAATGAAGCGCTCGCGGTGTTCGACCGCTGGCTGCTGCTGCCAGATCCGACGCCGATCTACGCCCTGCTCAGCGCCGTCGCCGCCAATCTGCTGCCCGGCGATCCAGTGTGGCTCGGCCTGATCGGGCCACCGTCGAGCGCCAAGACCGAGCTGCTCAATTCGATCTCGAGACTCCCGTTCGTGGCGCAAGCCGCAACCCTGACGGTGGCTGGATTACTCAGCGGCACGCCGAGGAAGCAGCACGCCGGCGGCGCCAAGGGCGGCCTGCTGCGCCAGATCGGCGAATTCGGAATCATCTCGCTCAAGGACTTCGGCTCGATCTTGAGTATGCACACCGAAACTAAGGCCGAGCTGCTGGCCGCCTTGCGCGAGATCTATGACGGCGCCTGGACCCGGCACCTGGGCAGCGACGGCGGCCGCACCCTGGCGTGGAAGGGCAAAGTCGGGCTGCTGTTCGGAGCAACCGGAGTCTACGATTCACACCACGGCGTCATTGGCGCGCTTGGTGATCGCTTCCTGTTGAGCCGCTTGGCGCCAGCCGGTCGAGGACAGTTCGGTCAGGCGCTCAAGCATGGCGGCGCCGGCACCACCCGGATGCGCGAGGAGCTGGCCAACGTCGTGGTGCGCCTGTTCGCGGGACGGAAAAGCGAGGCTCGCTCGATCACCGACGACGAGATTCGATTCATCGACGACGTGATCATGCTCGCGGTCAGACTCCGCGGCGCAGTCGAGCGTGACCGCAACCGGCGCGAGATCGAGGCCGTCTACGGCGCCGAAGGCACCGCCCGGATCGGACTCGCGCTCGACCGGCTGCTCGCCGGCCTGGACACCCTCGGAGTCGAGCGCGGGCTCGCCCTGAGCGTGGTGCGGGCGGTCGGCCTGGATTCGGTGCCGCCCACCCGCCGCCGCGCTTACGAGTATCTCGCCGCGCTGCGCCAGGACGGCGGTAAAGCCAGCACCACTGAGATCGCCGAGATCTTGGCGCTGCCGTCCGTCACCACCCGCCGCGTGCTGGAAGATCTCACCGCCTACGGCCTGATCGAGCGGCGCGCCCAGGGCCAAGGCAAGGCGGATCTGTGGGCGGCCAGGGATTGGGAGGCGGAGCTGTGATGACGCACAAGGCCACTGAGGAGTTCGGCGCGATGATCTTTCTGGAAGACACTGATGACTGGAATGCATTCATCGAGGCGTTCCGGCGGGCCGGTTTCCATGCGGTCAAAATCAAATCGCCGGACGACCCGGACGACCCGGAGGACTACGACTTTCTTTTCGTCACGAAGCACGCCGACGACGACGGCAGCGCGGTCATGGATGCAATCCGCTCAATCGTCCTTTCCCTCGGCCGCGGTCTGAGTGACATGAGCGAGCTCGGGCCGACCGAGATTGATCTCGTCCGCGCCGAAGTCCCGCACACACTGAACTGACCGAGAGGCGGAGCTGTGACGGCGCCGAAACCAAGCAGCCAGGCCGCGCCCGACGCCTGCGTCTATTGCGGCAAAGGCGGCGGCGCCGCGCTGCCGCGGGCAACGTTCCTCGGCGCCCCCCAAGGCGGTATGCCAGTGCATAGCAACTGCGCCTGGAAGTGGTTCCAAATGATGGATGAATCGGGCTGGCGCCCACCACGAGCGGCGCCGAACCCGACCTTATCCGCAAAGCCACCTCCCTTGCAGAGAGCGGGTGCGGGCGGGGGCTAACCCCTCCTAGAGAAGATATAGAATCTTCTCTTTTCTCTAAGGAGGAGGTTTTGCGGAGAAGGTTAGACCCGGGGCTACGGCTAGGGACCGAAACGCGCAAAACCGGAGGAACGACGATGGCTGGTCGCGAAAACAAAAAAGCCATTTGCGCTGAATGCGGCGCCGTGTGCGATTACTGCGAGGACATCCCTGAAGATGTGCAGATGTGCAATCAATGCGCCTGCTGTCTGGCCGGCATATGCGACGCCTGCCACGGTCCTTGCAAAGGACTGGCTTGGCCAAAAAACTATACGCACATCTTCCCGCGTTGGCCGGAATGACGCCGGCGGTGACCATGTTGAGCGCCGCCGCGATTCCAAATCGCGCTTTTTCCGCTGAGGCCTTGCCGCCGCCTTCGACCGTGCGCGTGCACGCCCCCCTCGAAAAAAATTGCTGCAAATCGGGCACATCTAAACCGCAGCCCGCCATTGCGGCATGGGCTATTTTTCTTCCATTTTCTCTTTGCTGGTCATTGCTGCGGTGAGTCGTGCCCGCCTACAGAAAATGCCTGCCAATTCGGCGTTTCTCGCACCCCGCCGGGCTCGGAATCACAGTTATGCTTATAAAATCGGCATTTCTCGCCTTGCGCAGTGTCCCATGAGGAGCCATACTTGGGACAGTAGCTCAGGGAAACACCTGAAAAACCATGACAAAACCGCATCTGGCGCTGGTGGCGCCGACCACCGATAATGGGACAGTTGCCGATCGCCGGCGCCCGCCGCCCCGCAGACGCAACGCCGAGGTCCGCGCCCGCGAGTACCTTACCGATGGCGAGATCGCCCGCCTGATCACTGCCGCCGGGAAGAATCGCTACGGCCACCGCGATGCGATCATGGTTCTGGTCGCCTACCGGCACGGGCTGCGGGCGGGCGAGCTCATCACGCTGCGGTGGGACGCCATCGACTTTACCCACGGCCGCCTGCATGTGAGCCGGCTCAAGGGGAGCTCGGAGTCGGTCCATCCGTTGTCCGGTCGCGAGTTACGGGCGCTGCGCCGGCTCAGGCGCGAGCAGGATCCGGCATCGCCGTTTATCTTCACGTCGGAGCGCGGTGCGCCGTTCACGCCCGCGGGGTTTCGTAAGATGATCGCCCGACTCGGCGTCGTGGCCGGCTTCGGTTTCCCGGTCCATCCGCACATGCTGCGGCACGCATGCGGCTTCAAGCTCGCCAATGACGGCGTCGATACCCGGTCGCTGCAGGCTTATCTCGGGCACCGCAACATCCAGCATACGGTGCGCTACACCGAGCCGGCGCCGACCCGCTTCAAGAACTTCTGGCACGATTGATCGGTCCCGCTAGACTTATGCTCGCAACGAGCATAAGTTCCCCGGATGTTCCGAGATCGTCCTGCTATCGAGGCTCAATCGTCTCCCTCGGGCGAGCCCCCTTCGCGGACTCGTTCCGCGGTGACGAACCACAAGGACCTGTTGCCGGGCCTCGATGGCCGTTCGGCCACGGCGCGCCGTTTTCGCGATCTGGTCAACGCTTTCGTCGCCGACATGGGCGGCCTCGATCACTGCTCGGAGATCAAGCTCGGGCTGCTGCGCCGCCTCGCGGCCACCACCGTGCAGGCAGAGATGCTCGAGGCGCGCATGGTGAACGGCGAGGCGATCGATATCGCCATACTCTGCACGCTGGCTTCGACCACGGTCCGGCTGAGCCAGCGTCTCGGTCTCGAGCGTCGACCGCGCAATGTGACGCCATCGTTGGGCCAGTACTTGGCCGCCAGGACAGCACCACCCACTGGCGATACACCTAACGTGGATCCGGAGGGGACCGAATGATCCCGCGCGTTCTGCTGCGCGAGGCGCTCTCGGATCCCAACTTGCTCGGCACCGCGATCGCAGGTGACAGTTGGAGGTCATGGCGGACACTTCTGATTGCGGCGATGGGCGAAGAGCTCCATGAGGACGAGCGCGAGATCTTCAGCCAGCTGACCGGCCGGGAGCGCGAGCCGCTGCAACGTGTCGACGAGTTCGCCGCCGTGATCGGGCGAAGAGGTGGCAAGTCCCGGGCAATGGCGACGCTCGCCACCTACATTGCAGGTTTGTGCGACCACTGCGATGCGTTGGTGCCTGGCGAGCGTGGCGTCTTGCTCTGCGTCGCGCTCGATCAGCGAGTGGCGAAGATCATTCTCGACTACGCAGAGGCCTGCTTCGAACGCAGTCCGATCCTGAAGCAGCTGATTGTGAACCGAACCGCAGACGCGTTGGAGCTGGCCAACGGCATTACCTTAGAAGTCCGCCCGGCATCGTTTCGCAAACTGCGTGGCCCCACGTACATCGCCGTCATCGCCGACGAGTTGGCCTTCTGGTACGTGGACACAGCCTACGCCAACCCGGACGTCGAGATCCTGAACGCAGTTGAGCCCGGCCTGGCGACGACCGGTGGTCCGCTGATCCTGGCCTCCAGTCCGCACGCGCGACGCGGCGTGTTGTGGGAAGTGTTCAAGCGCCATTACGGCGCAGGTGGCGATCCGCTCATCCTCGTGGCTCACGGCGCGACCCGGATCCTCAATCCTTCATTGCCGCAGCGCGTGGTCGACCGCGCGCTTGAGAAGGACCGCGCCCGCGCGACGGCGGAGTATCTCGCGCAGTTCCGCACGGACGTCGAGGGCTTCGTCGCGCTCGAAATCGTTGAAGGTTGCGTGGGTGACTACCGCGAGCAGCTGCCGGCGCGCGGCACGCGCTATGGCGCCTTCGTCGACCCGGCTGGCGGCAGTGGCCCGGACGCTATGACGTTGGCGATCGCGCACAAGGCGAGGCCGGACGATCGGATCATTATTGACGCTGTACGCGAGATGCGGCCCCCATTCAGTCCGACGGTCGTCGTTGACGAATTCGCCGAGCTACTCAAGGCCTACGACGTTACCAAAGTGGTTGGTGACCACTACGGCGGCGAGTTCGTGAAGGAGCCATTCCGCAAGCACGGCATCAGCTACGAATTGTGCAAGCAGCCGAAGAGCGATCTGTATAGGGACTTGTTGCCAAGCCTCAACAGCGGCCAAATTGTCCTGCCCCGCCATGATCGGTTGGTGGCGCAGATCTGCGGGTTGGAAAGGCGCATTGGCCGCAGCGGCAAGAACAGTATCGATCATGCGCCAAATGGACATGACGATCTTGCCAACGCCGTAGCCGGTGCGGCGGCCGCGACCCGCTCAAAATATAGATACGATACCTCACTCGACTGGGTATCCTGAAGGTACGAGCGTCGCCAAGCGAGCAGCCCCTGACCGACCCAGAGGATAGGAGGTTCGACGCGGACGACAGGCGACAACCTGCCGAATTGATCGAGCTCGACGGCGGCGACCTGCAGCGCGAGCCGCTCGACACTCGCAAGGCCACATTTGGCGTCTGCTGCGCCCAACGAGCCAATACCGCGCAGACTCCAACATCAAGATTTGGCTAGAGCAACGGGCCGCACGAGCTCGCCTGTCGGATGCTTGGAAACTAGCACTACTTTGGCAGATTTTTCGCGGGCACGGGATTCCCAAATCACTTTTTCTGTGACTCATGGGTGGTCGGCTTTTTGGAGGGGCCGACAATGGTTAGCAGGACGTCGGATTGGAGAGACGAGCTCGGACGTTGGCTCAAGCCGTTTGTGGATCGGTTGGGTCACAAAGCACGGCGACAAATGCGCCCGCTCTACGTGTCGGGACTGATCGGTCCTGGCGATCGCAAGAGCGTTCAGCCGATGGCGAAGCGGCTTGCGCTCGGCGCATGCGATCAATTGCATCACTTCATTGCGGCCGGGGTCTGCATTTATCGACTATCCGGGACCCGCTTCGTTTGGAAAAGGAACTCCGCGTATCACGGACCAGAAGAGGTACATCATGATCTCGGGCAATATCCCGATTACCCAAAAAGCCAATGTACTGTTGAGCCGGGATTTCCGTTACTTCTGTATAGAGGGGAAAGCCCAGTATAAATCCAAATTTCCTCGAATAAGACGAGCCGTCGAGCGTCTTGGACGCGGGGCTCGGGTTCGCCTTAATGAAGAGTTGCGCCTGAGATGGCGGATTGGATATGGCGAAGCACAAAGCGCAAGGTCATGGGTCAGCCAACGAGTGGGCCGTCGCGCAAGGCTTGCCTGCGAAGCGGACCATGTGGAGTGGTGTAAGCCCTAGACACAGAGTCAGAACGAGTTCAGAAAGTACTTGCTCTCGCAAGAACGTGAGAAAAATTACCGATAATGGCGGTTTGCTATGAGCTGAGACGGATGTTCTTGCAGGCTGTATCAGCCAAATCCTGAAGAGGGCATGGCTGCTCACTCACTTCGACGGTGCGTATTT
>Ga0318531_10000034_pt1 | contig 23692 bp, 8 predicted proteins | sample GRESIP053b4f25_FD_203486 | JGI IMG/M metagenome (GOLD analysis project Ga0318531, IMG submission 203486) | Tropical soil microbial communities from Luquillo Experimental Forest, Puerto Rico - GRE.SIPMG.053b4f25 | ecosystem: Environmental > Terrestrial > Soil > Tropical forest > Bulk soil... | reverse complement strand
CACGCGGGGATCACGCCGGATGTTGCGGAGCTTCAGATAATCCGCCAGATGGGCGGCGACCAGCTCATCATCGCCGTCGGCCGTGCGCTGCACCACGAACCACACCACACTGACTTGCGAGCTGCCGTCGCGATTGACCGTGACCAGCGTTGCAGGGTTGGAACCGAGGAGTTGGCGTGCGGTGTCGTTGAGTTTCATGGGCAAGAGCGTATGCCTGCCCCGAGGCCAGAAGGCTCGGCCGACCAGATCCGCCGCGACTGAGTAACCGTTAGCTTTAGTTGAATGTTCCAAGACCTGGCTTGACGTGCGCCGGTAAGCCGTCTGGCTCTAGTTGAACTCGGAGGCAAGCCATGACCGCAAGCACCGGTCGCGACCCAGAAGCCTGCCCGACTCACCAGCGTCCGCTGCGCACACTGGACACCCTGCCGAGGGTTGGAATCCGGGACCTCGCACGCGATCACGGCCGCTTCTATAAGCCGACCGGGCGGCGCTCGGCGCTATGGGAGCTCGGCGAACGCTTCCTGATCGCTGTCCCCCTGGGTCCGAAGGTGGTCGTAACCTCGTCCCCTCAGGACGCCAGGGCGGTCTTTGCCGACCGTGACGGCGCGCTTTCGTTCGGCGAGCTGCTGCGCCGATTCACGCCCCACGAGTCGCTGTTTGGCAGCGACGCGTACATCTTCCTTGATGGCGAGGCTCACGTTCAGGAGCGGCGCAAGATCACGCCGGCGTTGCACGGCAAGGTGCTGAAGTCCTACGAGCGGGCGATGGTCGACAGTGTGCTCCGGAGGCTGCCGGAGTGGCCGCTCGGCCGACCCGTCGAGTTCAGCGCGATCGGCAGGCAACTCTCGCTCGACGTGATGATGACCGTGATCTTCGGCGTCTCGAAGCCCGAGCGGATGCAGCGCCTGGAGCGCGCGATGCTCGCGTACTGCGGGGTGACCGAGAGCCCAAGCTTCCTCGGCGTCGGCCTCGTCACAATGGCGCTCCGCGGCCGATGGGTGCCGATCCCCAAAGTCGCGCGCACCGCCGCGGCTGTCGACGCGATCGTCCTCGAAGAAATCGCGGAACGCCGGCGCACGGGCTCACGCCCCGACGACTGCCTGACCATGTTCCTGGAGCTCAACGAGCAGGAGGATGAGCCGCATGACGACGCGTTCCTGGCGCGCTCGATGCGGGGGCTGATGCTGGCCGGCTACGCCGCCACCGCGGTCACACTGGGCTGGCTGGCCGACTATCTTGTCCACCAACCCGACGCGCTCGCTGCACTCGAGGAGAGCGTCGACCGCGGCGAGGACGGCTATCTTGACGCGGTCGTCGCCGAGGCGTTGCGGCTGCGCCCGGCCTTGCCGGTCACCGGTCGGCGTGCGCAGCGCGCCTTCAACCTCAACGGACTGCTGGTCCCGCCCGGCGCGTACATCGTCATCGCCATCACGGCACTGCACCAGCGCGCCGACCTGCACCCCGACCCGCTGGCCTTTCGTCCCGAACGCTTTCTGGGCTCGCGACCCGAGACCCACACCTGGCTGCCGTTCGGCGGCGGTGTGCATCGCTGCCTCGGCGACGAGCTCGCGCTGTTCGAGGCGCGCGTGCTGTTGCGGACGCTGCTTCAGCACCGCCGGCTAAGCGCGGTTGATGCTCGCCCCGGCGGTCGCGCCAGCCGCACACACCCGTTGCTGGTGCCTGCTGGTGGGGCCCCGGTCGTGCTGTCGGCGCGCGACCGAACCGGTCAGTCGGCGCCGCCGAATGGGTAGCGACCGGCAACGGTCACCGACGCCTGTTACCAGCATCACGGCAACGCTGAATTCCTCAGTTTCCTCAAGAAGGTGGGACGATCGCACCCGGCCAAGCGCCCACGGATCACCCGGCACCCCACCCCCATGTCGGCGTCTTGGCTAAACTCGACTGAGGTGTTCTTCCTAGTCAACAACGGTTGGGCGATCCGGTGCGGCACCTTCAGGAGCGTTGCCGCGCTCGTCGCGGTTAGGAGCTTCTTCTCGCGGCGAAGGGTTATCGCGTCCTCGGGACGGCGTTGCTGGCGTCCCTTGGCTGAGGCCGAAATCGGGTAACAAGATGCAAAGGGCACAGGGGTTGACGGCGCCAACCTTGCTAGACCTTATGCGGCAGAGAGCCGAACGCTATCGAGACAAGGTCGCGTTCGACTATTGCCACTATTCTCCGGGCGGGGAAGAACACAGCCGGCTTAGTTACCACGGGCTGGACGTCAAGGCCCGAGCAATCGCGTCCGCTTTGCAACGACGGGGCGCCGCCGGCGAACGCGTACTGGTCCTCTGCCCCTCGGGTCTGGACTTCATCGCCGCCTTCTTCGGGTGCATCTATGCCGGAGCCGTCGCAGTGCCGGTCCACCCGCCGGTGCGCAATCGGGTATTCGGCCGCGTCGCGTCGATTGTCGCGGATGCGCAAGCCGGCTTCGTCCTCACCACGGCGGAGTTGCAAGCGGATCTCAAGGCCGCGGTGGACGGCTTGGCCGGCGGGAGTTCCCTGCAGTGGTGTGCCGTGGACGCCGTCATCCCAGCCGCCGCTGCGGAGTGGGTCGCGCCGGACGTCGATGCGAGCGCACCCGCCCTTGTGCAGTACACCTCGGGTTCAACGAGTTCGCCGAAGGGCGTGGTGGTGACGCACCGCAATCTGCTGCACAACCTGGATGCCATCTATGGGGCATGGGGGCGCGGAGGCGACGACGCGATCGCCGTGTTCTGGCTGCCCCTCCATCACGACATGGGTCTCATCGGCAGCATCCTCGAAGCGCTTTACGTCGGCTGCACTTCATTCCTCATGCCGCCGGAGGCGTTCATTGAGCGCCCAATGCGGTGGCTGGAAGGTCTTTCCCGACACCGCGCCACGATCACCGCCGCGCCGAACTTCGCCTACGAGCTCTGTGTCGAACGCAGCACGGCCGAGGAACGCGCGACCCTCGATCTCTCCAACTGGACGACGGCCATGTGTGGCGCGGAGCCCGTGCACGCCGCCACCCTGCAGCGATTTGCGGACGCATTCGGTCCGGCTGGTTTCCGGCCGGAGGCATTCAATCCCGTGTACGGGCTGGCGGAGGCCACCCTGCTTGCGTCCGGTAGGTCGGAGTGGGCCCTGCCGGTGGTGCAATACGTGGACGCCGTGGCACTGGGCGAGCAGCATGTCGTGAACGTCCCGCCGGAGCACCCGGCCGCCACGTCGTTCGTCAGCTGCGGCCGCGGACAGCGCGGCCACGAGATCGTCATCGTGGATCCGGTGACCCTGCGGCCATGTGCGACTGGCGAGGTCGGGGAGATTTGGCTCGCGGGCGGGAGCATCGCGCAGGGCTACTGGGGCAGGCCGGCGGAAACGGAGGAGACATTCTCGGCGTTCCTCGCAAGCACCGGGGCACACGCCGGGCGCGGACCGTTCCTGCGTACCGGTGACCTGGGCTTCCAAATGGAAGGCGAGTTGTTCGTCACGGGCCGGCTCAAAGATCTCGTCGTCATCCGCGGCCGGAACTATTACCCCGAAGACATCGAGGCCACGGTGCAGGACAGCCATCCGGCGCTGCTCCGCGGCCGTGGGGCAGCCTTCTCGGGCGCGCCGGAGCCAGGTGGCTCCGGACGGCTCATCGTCGCGCAGGAGGTGGACCGCGATCGGATCGTTGATGTCGACGTCAGCGAGGTTATCGACGCGATCCGTACCGCGATCACCGAGCAACATGAGATCCAGCCGTACGCCGTGGTCCTGTTGGAGCCGTTACGGATCCCGACAACGTCGAGCGGAAAGGTCCGGCGGAGCAGGTGTCGGGAGCGCTTCCTCGACGGCGCCCTCGAGGTCTTCGCCGAGTGGCACGCACCGGATCCATCCGATCCGCGTCCGGCGGCATCGCGCGCCGCGGAGGCACCGGTTCCCGACGGGCCCGGCGAGGGTGAGATCGCGGCCTGGTTCGTCTCCCAACTCTCTCGAGAGCTCGGCCTGTCACCCACGGAGATCGACACCTCGTTATCGTTCGCCCACTACGGTCTTGACTCGGTTCGCGCCATCCGGCTGACGGCCGCGCTGGAAGCCCGGCTCGGACGCGAGCTCTCGCCCACGCTCGCGTACGAGTACCCCACGATCGACCTGCTCTCCAAGCATTTAGCCGATGAACGCCCCGTCGCAGCCGCCGGGAACGACGGTGGCGGAGTGGCGGTAGGCGGCGCCACAAGCCCAGACGAGCCAATCGCGATCGTTGGCATCGGCTGCCGGTTTCCGGGTGCCGACGGGCCGGCGGCCTTTTGGCGGCTGCTCTCCGACGGCGTGGACGCCATCACCGAGACACCGCCGGACCGTTGGGGTGCGGACGACCCAGATACCGCGGGCACCCGCTGGGGCGGGTTCCTCGATCAGGTCGACCAGTTCGACCCGCAGTTTTTCGGCATCTCGCCGCGGGAGGCGGCGCGAATGGACCCGCAACAACGCCTGCTGCAGGAGGTGGCATGGGAGGCGTTGGAGGACGCCGGCCAGGTGCCGGAGCGGCTTGCCGGCAGCCGCACCGGCGTTTTCATCGGAATCTCCACTTATGATTACGGGCACCTCCAGCTTGGCCAGCCCGCGCTCATCGACGCCTACACCGGTACCGGAAGCGCGTTGAGCATCGCCGCCAACCGGCTCTCTTACTTTTACGATTTCCGCGGGCCGAGCATGGCGATCGACACCGCCTGCTCGTCGTCATTGGTAGCCATCCACCTGGCTTGCCGCAGCCTGCGCGAGGGCGAGTGCGCGCTCGCCCTCGTCGGCGGCGCGAACGTCATCCTGTCGCCGGCGCTCGGTGTGAACTTCAGCGAGGCCGGAGTGATGGCGGCGGACGGTCGCTGCAAGACTTTCGACGCCCGGGCGGATGGATACGTGCGGGGCGAAGGCGCCGGAATCGTCGTCCTCAAGCCGTTGGGTCAGGCGTTGGCCGATGGTGACCCGGTCTACGCGGTGATCCGTGGCAGCGCCACCAACCAAGACGGCCGGACCAACGGGTTGATGGCACCGGGCCGACTGTCGCAGGAAGCCGTGTTGGCCGAGGCGTACCGCCGCGCGGATCTGTCGCCGGGCGCGGTGGCCTACGTCGAAGCGCACGGTACGGGCACGTCTCTGGGTGACGCGATCGAGGCGAAGGCTCTGGGCACGATCCTTGCGCAGGGCCGTGCGCCGGACAGCCGGTGCCTGGTCGGTTCGGTCAAGACCAACATCGGCCACCTGGAGGCGGCGGCCGGGGTGGCCGGGCTCATCAAAGTTGCGCTGGCGCTGCGCCACCGGGCAATTCCGTCGAGCCTGCACTTCGCGGAGCCGAACCCGCTCATTCCGTTCGACAGGCTGCCATTGCGGGTCGCGCAGACCCTCACGCCGTGGCCGGAGAACGGCGGTCGGGCAGTCGCCGGAGTCAGCTCGTTCGGCTTCGGCGGCGCCAACGCGCACGTCGTCCTGACTGAGGCCCCGCAGGTTCGGGGCACGCCAGCGGCGGACGAGAGGCCGCAGGATCGCGTCGAGCTCCTGCCGCTTTCCGCCCGGTCCCCCGAGGCGCTCGCCGCACTGGCGGGACGGTATGCGCTTGCCCTCGAGGCCGGGTTGCCGCTTGCCGACCTTTGCTATACGGCCGGCGCGCGCCGCGGCCACCACGACCATCGATTGGCCGTTGTTGGAGACTCGCCCGCGGAGCTGTCAAAGGGTCTCGCCGCATACCTACAGGGCGTAGCCCATCCAGGAATGTCCGCCGGACGGTGCCGTCCGGGTCAGCAACCGGGCGTGGTCTTCCTCTTTTCCGGTCAGGGCTCGCAGTGGTTCGGCATGGGACAGCGGTTATATGCGCAGGAGCCGGCATTCCGGGACGCATTGGACATGTGCGACCGCGCCATGCGCCCGCACCTGGACGGATCGATAGTCGCGGAACTCCTCGCCGACGAGACCAATTCCCGGCTGAGCGAGATCGGCGTGGTCCAGCCCGCCATCTTCGTCGTGCAGGTCGCGCTGGCCGCGCTGTGGCGGTCGTGGGGGGTAGAGCCCGAGGCCGTGGTAGGGCACAGCTTGGGTGAAGTAGCGGCGGCACACGTCGCGGGCGCCCTCAGCCTGGAAGACGCCGCACGGGTGATTTGTGGGCGGGCCCGACTGCTCGGGCGGGCGAATGGCCGCGGGGCCATGGTTGCCGCGGAGCTCTCCCTTGCAGAGGCGCAAGAACTCATCGCCGGTCAGGAGAGCCGGGTCGCGGTGGCGGCGAGCAACAGCCATCGATCGACGGTGCTCTCCGGCGATCCGGCGGCGTTGACCGATCTCGTCACCGAGTTGCAGCAGCGCGGCCGATTCTGTCGGTGGGTGGAGGTCGATGTGGCCTCGCACAGCCCGCAGATGGAGGCGCTGCGCGCGGACCTGACACAGGTGCTCGCCGGGCTGCGGCCAGCGGCGGCAACCATACCCATGTACTCGACGGTGACGGGCCAACTGCTGGGCAGCGGTGAGCCTGGGGGTGCCCTCGACGAGGCCTACTGGGTGGAGAACCTGTGCTCGCCGGTGCGCTTCTCGGCGGCTGTGCGGCGGCTGCTCGACCTCGGCCATGATGCGTTTCTGGAGGTCAGCCCGCATCCGATCCTGTTGAGCGCTGTCCGCGAGGATGCGGAGGACGTGGGCCGCGCGAGCACTCTGCTGCCGTCCATGCGCCGTGACGACGGCGGACGCGACACGCTACTCGTGTCACTCGGCACCCTCTACACCCGCGGGCAGCCGGTCACCTGGGAGCAGCTGCATCCCTGGGGTGGGCGATGCGTCGCGGCGCCCACTTACCCATGGCAACGCGATCGTTTCTGGCTGGATCCCACCCTCACGAGCAACGGGCCGACTCGGCCCGTCGGCTCCGACCAGCCGGCGTGGCGCGGGCCGCTTCGCTCGTCCGTGCACCCGAACACGGTGTTCTCCGAAATCGAGGTCGGCACGGAACTGATGCCGGTGCTGACGGACCACCGGGTCCATGGTTCGGCGGTCCTGCCCGCGGCCACTCTCCTCGAGCTCGTTGTGGCCGGGGCTGCGCGGGCGTTCGGTGCGGCAAGGCGCTCGATCCGAGACGTCGTCTTCCACCGGCCGCTGCTGCTCGCCGACGCCCAGCGGCGCACCGTCCAGCTGGTACTTCAGGGAGCTCCACCGGGCCCCGTCTTGTTCGAGTGCCACGGTCTGGAACCCGGCACATCGGGATCGTCGGGGTGGTCGCTGCTCGCAAGCGGCACCGTCGATACGCCCGGGCCGGACGCCGCCGAGGACGAACGGCACCTCCCCGAGGTCACCCGGGCCCTCTGTCCAGAAACGATCCAGGGGCCGTCGTTCTACGGTCGCCTGGCCGAGCATGGCCTGCAGTACGGGCCAGGATTCCAGGCCGTGACGGATATCTGGCGCCGCGACGGCGAGGCGATCGCCCGGCTGAGGCCACCGGCCGCGGGGGGCTCCATAGTCGCCGCCGACGGCTTCGACTCCCCCGTCCTGGATGCCTGCTTTCAGGTCCTGGCCGCGACGCTTCCCCCACGTAATGGCAAATCGCGCGACACGTACCTGCCGGTGGGCGTGTCTGAGTTACGAAGCCCCGGGACGTTCCGACACGGCGTTTGGTGCCACGCGCTGCTGCGCCCGGGGCCGGACCCCGAGCCGGACATCATCGAAGGCGACGTGTTCCTGCTACGCGAGGACGGGCAGGTGGCCGTGGCGGTCCGCGGGTTGCGTCTGCAGCGGATCCCAGCCGGTGGCCTCGCTGGGCCGGCGACAGGCGCGACGGATCTTCGTGACGAGCTCTACGAGCTGCGATGGCAGCCCACGCCACTCCCCGCGCCCGACGACGTCGCGTCGAGCGGACCGGTTGAAGCTGGAAGTTGGCTGATCTTCAGCGATGGCGGCACCACTTCCGACACGCTGCGGCACCTGCTTACACAGCGTTTCCAGACGTGTGTGCTCGTCGAGCCGGGCGTTGACTTCGCGCGCCTCGGGCCTGACAGTTACCGCCTCAATCCTGCTCAGCCGCAACACTTCCGGCGGCTCCTCGGGGAAGCGTTCTCCGAGCGGCCACCCTGTCGTGGCGTGGTGCACCTGTGGAGCCTGACGGCCGCACCGCCGACGGAGACGTCGACCGATTCGTTGGAGTCTGCGCGGGCACTCGGCGCCGCAACCGTGCTGCATCTCGTGCAGGCGCTCACAACATCCGGCTGGCCGGACACACCGCGCCTCTGGCTGGTTACGCGGGGAGCCCAGGCGATCGGCGGCGACGGCGAGGCCGTGTCCATCGCTCAGGCACCCCTCTGGGGGATGGGCCGCAGCATCGACCACGAGTATCCGGAGCTGCGCTGTTCGAGGGTCGATCTGTCTTTGGGGGGAAGTGCGGAAGAGCTCCATGCACTGGCCCGGGAATTGTGCGCGGAAACGCCCGAGCCCGATGTGGCACTCCGTGGCGACCGGCGCTACGTAGCGAGATTGGCCCCCTACGACTACGCAGACATACAGGCGCCCACACCCGACACGAACCTGCCATTCCGCATGGAGTATCCGGAGCCCGGCGGGCTGGACGATATTCGTGCCCGGGCAGCCACCCGACGGCCGCCGAAATCGGACGAGGTCGAGATCCGTGTTCACGCAACCGGTCTGAACTTCATCGACGCGATGCGTGCCCTCGGCGTGTACCCGGGTCAGGACGATGGGCCGGTGCGGGTGGGCATCGAATGCGCCGGCACCGTGACCGCCATCGGTGACGACTCGGACGGCTTGCAAGACGGCTTGCAAGTGGGGGACGCCGTCATCGCCTTGGCGATGGACGGCGTCGGCTCCTTCGTCATCACTAAACGGTGCCTGGTGGCCGCCAAGCCAGCGCACCTGAGCTTCGAGGCGGCGGCCACGATACCCATCGCCTTCCTGACGGCCTACTACGCCCTTCATGAACAAGCACGGTTACGCGGTGGCGAGCGCGTCCTCGTCCACTCGGCGGCCGGTGGCGTCGGTCTTGCGGCGATCGAGGTCGCGGGCTGGCTGGGCGCGACGGTATACGCCACCGCCGGCACCCCGGAGAAACGAGAGCACCTGCACGCACTGGGCGTCAAGCATGTCTCCGACTCGCGGTCGCTGGCGTTCGCCGACGAGGTGCTGAGCGCCACCGACGGCGAAGGCGTGGACGTCGTGCTCAATTCGTTGACGGGTGAGGCGATCGCCAAGGGCCTCGCGACGCTGCGCCCGTACGGCCGCTTCGTGGAGATCGGTAAGCGCGACATCTACGGGCACGGCCGGCTACGCCTGTGGCAATTGCGGCACAACGCGTCTTACATGGTCGTCGACCTGGCACAGCTGATCTTGGATCGCCCCGCCTACGTGGGTGCACTGTTGCGCGACATCGTGGCCCACGTCCAACAAGGGGTGTTCCGGACGCTACCGGTCCAGACATTCCCGGTTGCCCAGACCGCCGCCGCGGTGCGGTGTCTTGCGCAGGGCAAACAGATCGGCAAGATCGTCGTTTCGGTGGACCAGCCGGCGCCACCGGCTGTTCAATCGTCCCGGACCCCAATCGGATTCGCAGCCGACGCCACCTATCTCATTACCGGCGGGTTTGGCGGGATCGGCCGTGTAGTCGCCACGTGGATGGCCGAGCAGGGCGCACGGCATCTGGTCCTCATGGGGCGTGGTCCGATGTCGCAGTCCGCGCAGAAGACGGTCGACGCATTGCGGGCGGAGGGCACCGAGGTGGTTGTCGCGCGCGGCGACGTCGCCCGGGCGGACCAGCTCGCAGCTGTCCTCGAGTCCATCCACGCGTCCATGCCGCCGCTGCGTGGGGTCGTGCACGCGGCGGGGACCCTCGACGACGGCATCCTTGCGCGCCTCGACGAGCGACGCCTACGGGACGTCATGGCGCCCAAGGTCGAGGGCGCCTGGAATTTGCACGCGCTGACCCGGGACACTGCGCTGGACTTCTTCGTGCTCTTCTCGTCGGCGGCGTCACTGCTGGGCTCGCCGGGGCAGGCGCACTATGCGGCGGCGAACGCGTTCCTCGACGCGTTGGCGTGGCATCGGCGGTCGGAGGGCCGGCCGGCGCTGAGCATCAATTGGGGGCCATGGTCTGAGGTCGGTCTCGCCACCCGGCCCGAGCAGCTGCGTCACCTTGCCCAGCAGGGCGTTGAGGCCATTCCGGCGGCCGACGGCGTGCGGACGCTTTCGTATGTGCTCCCGCTGCCCGCCACCCAGGTCGCCGTCCTCCGCGTGGACTGGGCGCGGCGCCGCTCGGAATTGCGCCCGGGCCTGAACCCGCCGCTGATCGCAGACCTGTTTCCGGCACCCGTGGGCCAGCCGGCCGCTGGCGACACTCTGCGCCGCGCGGGCCCGCAGGAGCGCCGACCGTTGCTCCAGTCGTACCTGCGCGATCAAGTTGCCGGCAAACTCGGTCTGACACCGTCGCGCCTGGACATTCAGTTGCCCCTCAACCGACTCGGGGTCGACTCGCTCATCGCGGTGGAGCTGCGTGCCCAGATCGAACGCGAATTGGGCATCGTTGTGCCGGTCGTTCAGCTGCTGGACGGACCAAGCGTCTCGGATCTCGCCGACTGGCTCGGCGACCGGCTCTCGGCTGCCCGTCCGGCGGAGCCCGATCCGACGGTGTCAGCCGACACGCACGCGGCGCGGCCTAACGGGGCGACCGGACCGGAATCCGCCGGTGGCGCTGACTCACGTTGGACGGATCTGCTTGCCCGGCTAGCGCAGATTCCAGAGGACGACGTGGACGAGCTGCTTCGAGGACTACTGGCCGCTGGGGAAGGCGAACATGACGGATAGGTCCATCGACATCTCCGTGCTCTCCGCCGAGGAGAAGCGCGCGCTGCTGTCCCGCCTGCTCATGGAGCGGGCGGCGGCTTCGGCGTCGGTGCATCCGTTGTCGTACGGGCAGCGGTCCCTGTGGTTCCTTCATCAACTCGCACCCGGCAGTCCCGCATACACCATCACATATGCCGGGCGGATCAGCGGCGACCTGGATGTGTCGGCGCTGGAACGTGCCGCCCAGGCGCTGGTCGACCGGCACGCGATACTGCGTACAACGTATGCCTTGCGCGACGGCCAGCCGCTTCAACTCGTCCATCCACAGTGGCCGGTGCGCATCGCCCGCCATGACCTCGGCCCCGACGACGTTGAGCTTGACGAGTGGCTACGCCGGGAGTCGAATCGCCCGTTCGATCTGCAAACCGGCTCAGTGCTCCGGCTGACCCTGCTACGGCTCGCGCCCGGCGAGCATGTCCTCGTCTTGGCGGTGCATCACATCGCCGTCGACTTCTGGTCCATGGACGTCATTCTCGACGAGCTCCGCCTGCTTTACGCCGCCGAACACGGTTCAGAGCCACCCCCGCCAAGCCCGCAGCGCTACGTCGACTATGCCGACGACCAGGTCCGGATGGTTGAGGGAGCCGAGGGAGAACGCCTGTGGCAGTACTGGAGTCGGCAACTGGCCGGGGAACTGCCGAATCTGCGGTTACCCATCGACCGGCCGCGAGCGGCGGTTCAGACGTACCGCGGCGCCGTGCATCGCTTCACCGTCGACGGTCGGCTGACCGCTGCGCTCAAGGAGGTAGGCCGGCGCTCCGGCGCGACGCCGTACATGACGGTGTTCGCGGCGTACGCGACGTTGCTGCACCGCTACAGCGGACAGGACGATCTGCTCATCGGGTCACCATTCGGGTGCCGCGAGCGGGCGGGTCTGGACAGTCTGGTCGGCTACCTTGCCAACCCGGTGGTTCTGCGCGCCGAACTGCAGGGCGACCCGACGTTCACGTCGTTGCTGGACCGTGTCAAGGAGACGGTCCTGGGTGCGCTCGCGCACCAGGAGTATCCCTTCATGCTGCTCGTCGAGCGGCTTCGCCCGGCCCGCGATCTGAGCCATACACCGCTCTTCCAGGTTTCGTTCGCCTGGGAACAGCCGCGGCTTTTCGGCGACAGCCCGGGCGGTACCGGCGCGGCCCCGGGTCGGGGGGCGCTTGACCTGACGACCGTCCACATGGGACAAGGCGGTGCGCCCCTGGACTTGATGATGCAGGTGGCCGATACGGACGGGCAGTTCACCTGCGAGTTGCAATACAACACAGACCTTTTCGATGACGCGACGGTTGAGCGGATGGCCGGGCACTTCGCGACGCTCCTCGGCGCCATCGTCACCCATCCAGGCGGTCGTTTGTCGGAGTTGCCGCTCCTCACCGAAACCGAGCGCCGCGAGCAGGCGGTGTGGAACGAAACCCAAGTCCGCTACGACGCGCCGGATTGCCTCCACCAGATGGTGGCGGCAACGGCTCGACGCAGTCCGACGGCCATCGCGGTGTCGTTTGACGACCATGAGATGACGTACGCGGAGCTCGACCGGCGGGCGGCTGCGCTGGCGCACCGGCTCCAGCTTCTGGGTGTAGGCCCGGACAGCATCGTTGCCGTCCTATTGGAGCGCTCAGAAGACCTGGTCGTGGCAATGCTGGGGGTGCTCAAGGCGGGCGGCGCCTTCATGCCAATGGATCCGGCGCAACCCACCAACCGCATTGCCGCCATGCTGACCGACGCGCCCGGCGTGCCCGTCTGCGTAACGCACCGGCGACATTTGGAGCGCCTGGCGGGGTTCGCCGGTCACCGGGTGTGCCTCGACCTGCCGTCGACACCGGTGACACAGGACGTCGCTGACACCGCTGTGACCGCCGCCGGTGTGACCTCGGACAGCCTCGCCTACGTCGTCCACACCTCCGGCTCGAGCGGCGTGCCAAAGGGAGCGCTCAACACCCACGGCGGAATCCGCAACGTGCTGCTGTGGATGCAGGAAAACTACCGGCTCACCGCCGAAGACCGAGTGCTGCACCACACACCCGTCGCCTTCGACGCCTCGATCGCGGAGATCTTCTTGCCGCTGATCGCCGGCGCACGGCTTGTCATCGCGCAACCCGAAGGCCACAAGGACGCCGGCTACCTGGTTCGGACCATCGCCGAGCAGTCGGTCACCCAGGTGGTGCATGTCGTGCCGTCGATTTTGCGCTCCATGCTCGCCGAGCCGGCGCTCAAGTCCTGCGTCGGGCTGCGCCGGGTAACGTGCGGCGGCGAGGTGCTGCCGTACGAGCTCGCTCAGCGCTTCCTGGCCACGCTGGACGCCGAGCTGTGGAACGAGTACGGGCCCGCCGAGGCCGCGATCACCGCTACCTACTTTCACTGCAGGCGCGGTGCGTCCGGCCCACCCGTCCCGATCGGGCGACCAATCGCGAACACCCGCGTCCATCTGCTGGACGCCAATTTTCAACCAGTGCCGGTGGGTGTGCCCGGTGAGCTGTTCATCGGTGGGACCGGCGTGGGCCGTGGCTACCTCAACCAGCCTGACGCGACGGCCGTCAGATTCATCGCGGACCCGACCGCCGACGATCCGACCCAGTTGCTTTACCGCACAGGCGATTTGGCGCGATACCTGCCCGACGGAAACATCGAGTACCTGGGGCGCCTCGACGACCAGGTAGAGATGCGCGGCGTGCGGATCGAGCCGGGCGAGGTCGAAGTGGCGCTGCACAGACACCCCGGCGTTCGGGAGAGCGCAGTGGTCGCAGCGAACGACGGCCGCGGGAACGACCGGCTGGTGGCCCACATCGTGCTGGCAGGCGAAGCCGCGCCGACAACTGCGGAGCTGCGCCACTTCCTCCTCGAATGGCTTCCCGCCGCTATGGTCCCGGCCGTGTTCCGGGCGACCGATGCATTGCCCCGCACGTCGGGCGGAAAGGTAGACCGCCGGGCCTTAACCGCCGCGGCCGAAGCGTCGCCCGCGGAGGAGCCGGTGTTCGTCGCCCCGCGTACGCGCGTCGAGGAGATCCTCGCCGAGATTTGGTGTGCCGTGCTCGATCTGGACCGGATCGGCGTTCATGACGACTTCTTCGCTCGCGGCGGCTCCTCGACCCACAGCCTGGAGGTTTCGGTAAAAGCGAACGGGGCCGGCCTGCCTCTGAGACCCGAGTCGGTGTTCCTATTCGGCACAATCGCAGAGCTGGCCGCCGAGTACGGCGAGGCCTTCGAGGGGGCCATAGTCGATGGCACGGATCTCGGCGACACCGCGGAACACTCGAACGGAAGTCGGGTCATCGGCTCGGACACGGCGGAGAAGCACCTCGCCTCACGTCCGTCGGCGCCCCAGCACGCGGCCCGCCGGCAGACGCGAAACACGGTGATCGAAAGCATCGGCACGTACCTGCCCGCGGAGGTGGTGCCGACCGACAGCGTCCTCGCCGCATGTGCCACCGAGATCGGCATACCGTTGGAACGCCTGACCGGCATCAGGAATAGGCGGATGGCCGGGCAAGACGAGTTTTCGATCGACCTCGCCCGGCAGGCGGTGGCCGATTGCTTGGCCCGGTCGAGCTACGGGCCCGAAGAGATCGATCTGGTCATCTCCTGCAACATCTCCCGATGCGACGGACCCGGCCACAAATTCGTGTTCGAGCCCGGTACCGCGGCACGGTTGCGGCATCAATGCGGCCTTGCAAACGCATTAGCCTTCGACATCACCAACGCCTGCGCCGGGATGTTCACCGGCATCTGCGTGGCCGACGCGTTCCTGCAGACGGGATTGGTCCGGCGCGCCATGGTGGTCAGCGGCGAATACATCACTCACCTGACCGAGACCGCGCAAAAGGAAATTCAGGGGCCGACGGACGCGCGACTCGCCTGCCTCACCCTCGGCGACGCCGGAGCCGCAGTGATTCTGGAGCGCGGCCCCAATGGCCGGGTCGGCTTTCACGACATCGATATGGCCACGCTCGGGCGGTATAGCTCCTTGTGCGTGGCCAAGGTGAGCGATGGACCTGCCGGCGGTGCGATCATGCTTGTCGACTCCATCGCCGCGACCGCGGTGGCAGTCAAGCATTCCGTGCCATACGTCGCCGCCGTGATGAAACGGCATGGGTGGCGGCCCGAGCACTGCGATCACATCGTGATGCACCAGACGTCGGAGGCATCACTCAACGACGCGGTCGTCGCGGTGAACCGGATGTTCGGGCAGACCGTCGCCCATCCGGGCAACGTCATTGCCAACCTCGCGGAGAGGGGCAACACCGCCAGCACAACACATTTCGTGGCCCTCGATGACCACATCCGTGGGAACCGGATCAGGTCCGGAGACAACGTGGTTTTCGGAATCAGCGGCTCGGGACAGACGGTCGGCGCCGCGCTGTACACATTCGACGACCTGCCCGACCGGCTGCGCCGAGGCTCCAATGGCCACCGCGGGCGCAGCCTCTCGATCGGCGAATCATCTCCAGAGCAACCAGCGGCGCCCCGGGTTCGGATCGAAGGGATCGGCTCGGCCCCTGCCGAGCAGTCCGCGCCGCGGCGTGTGGTCGACCTGGCGGTGCAGGCCGCCACCGCGTGCCTCGAAGACAGTGGACTCGACCCGGCAGAGCTTAGCCTGATGATCTATTCCGGGGTCTACCGAGACGACTTCATCTCAGAACCGGCCATCGCTGCGCTTGTCGCCGGCGAACTTGGGGTCAACGACGACATTGAATCCCCCGACGGACCAAAGACTTTCGCCTTCGATGTGCTCAATGGCGCGGTCGGTTTCCTCAACGCGTGCCATGTCGGTGTCCAGATGATCGGCGCTGGAAGGGCCGAACACGTGATGGTCGTCGCTTCCGAAATCGAAAACAACAGCGTCGACAGCGGCCACCCGTTGTATGGCCTCAGCGAAACGGGCTCGGCGTTGATTCTGGGCAGGGCCGGCGGCACGGACGGCTTCGGCCAGTTCGTCTTCCACCACCATCCGGAGTTCGACGAGGCGCTCACAACGTATTTCCAGCACCGAGATGGACAGAGCTGGTTACAGATCGACCGCGATCCGAACCTGGCGACCCACTACCTGGACTGCATCCCCGCTGCTGTCGAGGAACTGCTGAAGCTCGAGGAGCTTGACTCCTCCGAGATAGCTGCCGTGTTCCCCCCATACCTGTGCGATGCGGATCGCACCGAACTCGCCGCGCGCCTCAACATACCGAGCTCACGATTCGTCGACCTCGCCACCGAATCCGACCCGTTCTCCTCGTGTCTGCCCTACGGACTGCAGCACGCCTGGCGACACAAGCTGGTGAGGTCCGGCGACATTGGGTTGATCTTGAGTGTCGGCTCAGGCATCCAGGTCGGTTGCGCCATCTACCGCTTCTGATGATGCCCACGCTCGCCGCCGCGATTTCTCGGCACGAGAACTGATAGGGGTTTCGAGCATGCGACTCGAAGGTCGAGGCGTCCTGCTCACCGGCGCCACGGGAGGCATCGGGGGGGCGATCGCCCGCGAGTTGGCAGCGCGGGGTTGTGCTCTCACCCTCACCGGCCGACGCGACGCGGAGCTCGTCCGCTTGGTCACCGAGCTGGGTCCGCCGGCGCGGTGCTTTGCCGCCGACTTGACCAACCTGGCAGAGGTGCGCGAGTTGCTGGACCACGCCGGCCCCGTGGATATCCTCGTTGCCTGCGCCGGCCTCGGTGTCTCGCAGGACTTGGCGGACACGAGCGATGAGGCGCTGGAGGAAGCGATCCAGATCAACCTCCTTGCGCCCGCTGCACTTGCGCGCGCCGCCCTGGCCCCGATGAGACAGCGCGGAGCGGGTCACATCGTCTTCATCGGCTCGGTGGCAGGACTTGTCGCGACACCGGTCAACAGCAGCATCTATACAGCGACGAAGTGGGGGCTACGGGGGCTGGGATTGGCGCTGCGACAAGAGCTGCACGGAACGGGCATCGGTGTCTCGACGGTCTTTCCGGGAGGGGTGCGCGATGCGGGCATGTCCGCCCCGACCGAAGTCGCCCTGCCGCGGTATGCCGGTACGAGCTCCCCGCAGGATGTCGCTCGGGCCGTGGTTCGGGCGGTCGAGCGAGATCGGCCCGAGGTAGTAGTGGCTGCCGTCGGCGAGCGGCTGGGCGCTGCGCTCAGCCGCGTCGCGCCGGTCCTAGTCGGTCGACTCGCCCGGGTGGCAGGCCTCGCTCGGATACGTCAAGCGGTGCTTGACGCGCAGAGCCGAGGCGACGGGCCCAAGGCCGCCGGCTGACTTTCGAACGGCGTGCCCTATTGCGGTGCGGCTGAGGCTATTTGAGTGAGATCCGGGAAAGCCGGTCACCGAGAGCCACTCGGTCAGCAGGTTACTCGTCCCGAAGCTCTGTCGCCGGTGCAGCCCGGGTGTTTTTCCACGCGGGGACGATCGCGGCGAAAATAGCCGCCATCATCGCCAACGCCGCATATCTCGTTGCTTCTGGCAGTGGGAACATCAACGGGGTAACGGAACCCACGTCGACGACCGCAGCCCCTCGAATGGCGTCGAGGATCGCTATGGACAGCGCCCCGCCCAGTAGGGCACCCGCCGCACTCGCGACGACGGCTTCGATGGTTGTTACGGCGAAGACCTTGGGTGGGGTGGCGCCAAGCGCCTGTATCAGGGCTATCTCACGTCGCTGCCGAATTCCGAGAAGCAGCAGGGTCGAGAACACCGATACGAAGGCGATGACGAGTAGACCGTATTTCAGTGTGTTCAGTGGTGCGAGAAAGCGGCTCTCGCCGCTGGCGACGGCGGCTCGATATCCAGCCGCGTCGACCACCTTGACGGGCTGGTTGAAGTGGCTGGATCTAATCTCTGCCGCAATTTGAGCGAACGTCGACTTGGGGGCTGGTTTGACGAAAACCAAATTCGCAGGCTGGGGACCGAAAATCTGCTCGGCAAGCTGATAGGACATTTGAATCCTGCGGCCACCTACTTCAGGGGTCGCCACAATCGTGCCGACATCGATTTTCCGAGCTTTTGGTCCGCTTCCGAGAATGAGTGAGTCGCCCACGTGAATACCGTTTTCACGGGCGAGAATGCCACCGATGACGAGTTGATTTGCATTAATGCTCTCGCTTGGGGCTTGCCCGGAGAGCACCGGGAAGGAGAAGGTCGGCCGATCCTCGGCTCGTACGTAAGCCAATGATCCATTCACAAGGGTGGTCTCGATTTCCGCTATCCGCTCAAGGGTGCCAACACCCGGCAAGGAAGACAGCCGTGCCATGGTGTCGGGGGAAAATTTGGCATCCATCGACCCCCAGTCGGTAAATCGTGTAGTGGTGACGACCAGGCGTCCGTCTGCCTGTGCCTGAGCCACGTTTTCGACGCCCCGATCGATTGCAACGAGAAATCCGGAGAGCAGTATCGCGACCGTTACGGGTACTGCGACAGCGCCCGCGATCGCGGTTGTCCGTGACGCATCGGCGCGGAGCCCGTTGAGTGCCACGGCGAGCGTTGCACCGCGCCCCAGGCCAGGTCGGAGCCGGATCGAGGCGATGACGTGTGCGCTCAGATACGCTGCGGCCAAAAGCAATCCAACTATCGCAATAACGACCCCACCATTGGCGACCAAGGCCTCCCACGGCTCGAGGCCCCCGGATGTTGTAGCGAACCTCGCAGAGATGACTCCCAAAAAACCGATGGCGAGCAGTGCCCTCGCCTTGGGCCAGATGCTTCCCGACTTGGTGTCCTCGTGGGCGGCACGGCCGGAGAGTTCGGTCGCTATCGCGGTGTTCGACGCCGACAGGCTGGGGATTATGGCGGCAAGAACCGCCAACAGCACCCCGGTCGCCAATCCGACCGCAACGACGCCCGGTTCGACCACGACGGGGACGTTGACACCTAGAAACTGTTGGGTCAGCTCACCGGCGCTGGCGACGACCGGCCTTGCGATGACAATGCCGACGAGGACTCCGATGACCGATCCTGCTGCGCCAAGCAGCGCGGCTTCAGCGAGGAACCCGCTGAGGGCGGACAGCGGCGAAGCCCCGAGTGCGGATGCGACTGCGATTTCGCGACGACGTTCTTCGACTGATAGCCGGGTGAGTTGGGCAATCAGGATGACGCCCACCCCGACCGCGACGAGAGCGAAGATCGCTAAAAGCGGAAAGAGCACGGTGTTGACGTTGAATCCCGTGGCGGGATCATTGCGAGTCAGAACCCTGTACCCAGGCCCCAATGCGTCGACGAGGCGTGTGCGCACTTCGAGCGGGTTCGTTTCACGCGGCGGCCACCTGGGCTGCCACCTCAAATTCGACCAAGACCAGGACAACCTCGGTGCCTGGGATGCGCCCGACTTGCCGGCCAGTGTCACGTACACCATGTCGACCCGGTCAGATCGAGCGAACTGTGCCTTGGCCACGCTCAGCGGCAACACCACAACGCGTCCATTGTTGACCGAATCCAGCTGTTGGACTTGCTGAAGCGCAGGCATCGACAGCTGCCCCAGGTCGGTCGCCAGTGTTGCCGAAGTCCCCAATGATCCGCCGAGAGTGGTCGAGGTTGCCAATACCTGTGGTTCTTTTTGGCCGGGTTGGCACACCCTCGGATCGATCAGCCATTGTGCTGAACAGTCGATTCCAAGGGCCAGCACGGACGTTTCGCGGTCGCCGTTGCGTACCAACGTCGCCGCCCGGATGACAGGCACTAAGACTGACACGCCGGGTACTTTGCGAGCGGTATCGATAACCGCCGGATCGATGCCTCCTTGAGTCGCCGCGCCAACGATACGCAACGGCGCAGGACCAGCTATTCGGTAACCGACATCGTCGATAGCGGTCCGAACGCTGGTGGTTTCGATCATGACGGCGACAACAATGGCCACCCCACCGCCGAGAGAAATGGCGGCCAGCACCGCGCGTGCCGTATGACGGCGGATAGCCCGGAGATTGATGATCCGGAGAACGTTGAGGGTTGCGGCTAATTGTGTGCGCGCCATGCCACGTGGCTACTTACCTGAATTGGACCGCTATCAGTTTCGATGCGACCGTCGAGCAGGGAAACGAGTCGAGGAGCTTCGTCGGCGATCGACCGGTCATGGGTTACCAGGACGATCGTTTGACCCGCCGAATTGAGGGTGTAGAGGGCATCGATGACCTTCCGACCGTTAGTGGTATCTAGATTGCCCGTGGGCTCGTCGGCGAGTATCACGGCCGGGCTCATGAACAACGCTCGCGCGATCGCCACCCGCTGCTGCTCGCCACCGGACAACTCCGCAGGCACACGCTTGGCCAATGCGGCAAGGCCGAACTGATCCAGCAGTGCAATCGCCCGGTCGTACTGCGCGCGACCGGACTCGCCGGCCAGCAAACCGGGAAGCATCACATTCTCGGCAACCGATAATCCCGCCAGCAGATTGAACGACTGGAATACGTATCCGATTGTGCGACCGCGGAGGCGCGCCAACTGCTGACGAGACAGCTGGGTAACACTCGTCTGGTTTATCAGAACATCGCCGCTCGTCGGCGGCTCCAGCAACCCGAGAATGCTCAGCAATGTGGACTTCCCCGATCCGGAAGGTCCGATCAACGCCACGAACTCCCCGGGGGATATTCGCAAATCGATATTTTCGAGGATGGGCGTCTCCGTGGGCCAGCGGCCAAACGACTTGCACAGGTTGCGGGCCTCAATAACGGTCGGACCATTAAGCTGCTGCGCATAAGCCGACGCCGGCGCTGCGCCCTGAGTCAGCGCAACCTTCGGTTCCTCGGGCACACTTACCGGCAGCGACGTCGCCGCCTGCAACGCCGGCTTGATCAGCGGGATATCAACCCCGGCGCCGACAACGACCACTCCCTCCGGGTGCGCCTCCATGCCCACAACACCGTTGACCATCTCGACAAGCTCGGCAACTGCCTTGTCGTCTTCTTCGGACAGGAACCGTCGGCGGACATCGGCGACCGACCCGTCGGCCGTGGTGACCACAGCCAATGTCGCGGAATGCGGCTCGACGAACAACAGCGCAGTGTGTGCGTAATTGGATCCGTTACCAACCGCCTGAGCGAGGGCGGCGGTGGCCGACGCGAATATCGGCGCATTCGCCGCCGCCAGCGCGGCGCCTCGGGCCAGGGCCATATCCGGCACCTCGGGGCCGCTCACCGGAAGCGACGTCGCCGCCTCCAGCGCCGGCTTGATCAGCGCGATGTCCAGCCCCGAGCCGACAACGAACACTCCCCCCGGGGGGGTCTCCATCTCCTCAGCGCCCTTGACCATCTCGAACAGCTCGGCCACCGACTCGTCGTCGTTTTCAGGCACGGGCAGTCGGCGCACATCCGCGATCGACCCGTCGGCCGTGTCGACTACAGCCAAAGTCGCGGCATCCGGCTCGATCAATAACAGCGCGGTGCGCGCGTAGTTGGTTGCGTTGCCAGCCATCTGAGCCAATGCGGCCGCGGCCGAAAGCGCAGACACCAGGATGACGTTCTCGATCTTGCGGGCCGCCAATCCATCGCGCAGCGCGGCCGCCTCTGCGGGGTCGGCCCAGGTCACCCCGGTGGATGTCACCTGGTAGCCGCCCTCAGCGGCGTCCTCCCGGCTGCCCAGAATCGTCGAGATGACCCGATCGGGCGCGGTGATGGTTGGTGCATCGCCGTTGGTTGTGAGGTCGAAATTCTCCTGGTTGACGGTGGCGCCGTCCGCCTTCTCGCCTTCCACCAGCACCATGCGGACCGTCGTTGGTTCCATCACCACACCAAGTACCCTGTCCACTACTCCTCCGAGGTAGCTCGCTGGATTTGTGAAGTTCTAATTGGGCACCAAACGGCGTAGATCCTCCGCTGAATCCGGGTACTTCGACCTTACCCCCGCACCCTGCCGCTCCCCGTTGAGCGACCACGTCGTTCGCGGCAGCTTAGAAGGCCAAGAGCACCTCTTGCACACCTCTCCGACGCACGACCGGCCCGTAGATTGGTGGCGATAACGCTGTCGGGATGCTAGCGACGAAATCGAGGGCCGCGCGAAGCGCCCTTACGCGGGTGCCGCGCCGAATCGGCGTCGCGGCTTGCGCTCAGGGCGGCTTCGACGGTGGCATCTAGGAGCGCGTCGTCGATCGGCCCAATTTGTGGGATGACGGCCCGAATGAGCAACGGACCGGTCAATAGATCAGAGACGATGCTCGGCTGGGACGGGACCGCGATCTCGCCGCGGTCAGCGGCTCGCGCCAGCATTGCGGCCACTGAGCGGCGACGCGGCGCCATGAAACGCGCATAGAACGCCGCGCCGAGCTGATCGTCGGTCCGGAGGTCGCCAAGCACGCCGGCCAGGGCTGCTTCAATGACCGGGTTGGTGAAGAAGTCTCGCTGCAGCTCCTGCAGCTCGTGCAGATCCTGGTGCAGGTCGCCGCTGTCCGGGGCGGGATCGAGTCCGCAGCGCTCTACCAGTAGACCGACGACGAGCTCGCCCCGCGTTTTTGCCCGCCGGTAGATCGCCGCCCGGGTGGTGCCGGCCACCTTGGCGACACGATCAATGTTGATCGCCGCATAGCCATGCGAAAGCAGCACTGCCTCAGTCGCATTGGCGATCGCGGTATTTAAGGCGGTGTCGCGTGGGCGTCCTCGCTGGAGTTCTGACATGTGGCTCAGCACCTTAGCGTTTGCGGATTAACGGCACACACTGTATCGTAAACTTATGAACGCAAACCGCACGGGACCAATATGGCTGTTCGGCGCGACGGGTAAAGGTGGCCGCGCAATCGCTCGCGAACTCGTTGACGATGGGGCAGACGTGGTCCTCCTAGGACGAGATCACGACAGGCTGGCCGCGGTCGCCGCATCGCTGGGTGGGCGGGTTCATGCCCGGGTGACATCCGGGCCAGACGAATTGACCACGTTAATTGCCGCGGAGAGGCCAGCAGTTGTCGTGAACACCGTCGGCCCCTTCACGGCGACCACCATGCCTGTGGCACGCGCGAGCATGGCCGCGGGCAGCCACTACGTGGATCTGGCCAACGAGCTGGAACCGGTTCGCGCGCTGCTCGATTTGGACACCGAAGCCAAAAGTCAAGGCGTCACACTGATTACGGGTGCGGGTTTCGGTGTGCTGGCTACCGAGGCGCTGGTCGTCGAGCTGCGTGGCGACCGACCCGCCGCCGCAAGCGTCAGCGTCGCCGCTCTGCCCGCCGTGGACTCGATGGGCTCGGCTGTGTTGGCCAGTGCGATCGATGCAATGGGCTATGGCGGGCGGCGCTACCGGGACGGGCAACTCGTGCGTACCAGGCTGGGTGCCGACCATGCGCGCATCCCGTTGCCGAACTCGCCTGCGCGCGAAGCGCTCTCCGTCCCGACGGGAGAACTCGAGGCGGCACGCCGGGCATCGGGCGCCGTCGATGTGTTGGCCTACTCCAGCGAAGTGCCCAGCGGGCCCGTCGTGCGCGCGGTGCTGCCGGCGGTGTCGGCACTGCTGGCGGCGCGGCCAATACGCGCCGGAGCGCAACGGCTGGCCAGCCGATTGCGACTGAGTCCACCGGTTAAATCCGGTGACGTCTCCTGGGCATATGCCCTGCTGGAGTGGCCCGACGGGTCTCGACGCCACGCCTGGCTTCGCACCGGCGAAGGCTACCGCTTCACAGCCAAAGTCGCCGCCCACACCGCCGCACGCATAAGTGATGGGTCAGCTGCCGCCGGCGCATTCACCCCCGGCGCGCTGTTCGGCACCGAGCTGGCGCTGGCCGCGGGCGCCGAGATCATCACCGCCGACGAGGTGGCCCGATGAAAGGGAATGGTTATCACCGCCGCGATCTGCAGATCCCGGCCGGCCGCGGCGAACAGCTCCACGCCTGGGTGTACGTGCCCGACGGGCCCGGTCCGCACCCGGTCGTCGTGATGGCCCATGGCATCGGAGGCATCAAAGCCGCCGGATTGGCACCGTTCGCTGAACGGTTCGCGGGCGCAGGA
>Ga0318531_10000033_pt1 | contig 23937 bp, 25 predicted proteins | sample GRESIP053b4f25_FD_203486 | JGI IMG/M metagenome (GOLD analysis project Ga0318531, IMG submission 203486) | Tropical soil microbial communities from Luquillo Experimental Forest, Puerto Rico - GRE.SIPMG.053b4f25 | ecosystem: Environmental > Terrestrial > Soil > Tropical forest > Bulk soil... | reverse complement strand
CTCTTGGTCCGTGCGGTTATGCAGCGCGCGGAGGAGACCCTAGGTGCGGCGTGGAGGCCCCGGCCGCGCATCGCGCGACGAGGCCGGGCGCCACCCTGCTCATCATCTGCTTCTCCGACACCCAACCGGCGGACGAGGAGTGGCCGTGGCCGACGGTGTCCGAGCAGACGCTGCGCGACGTCCTGGGCGGCGCGAGCTGGGATATCGAGTCGCTGGAGCCCGCCACGTGCGCCGCGAACTGGAAGGCAACGAGATCGAAATGGCGTTCTGGTTCGTCCGCGCGCAGCGGCGCACATTAACCTGAACCGGGTGAATCGCTCGACCCTCAGCGTCAATCAGGCCTCCATCCGCGAAGTGTGCGACGCCGGCCTACTCGCCGGTGCGGTGACGGTGGTCTGGCAGCGCGGAGAACTGCTGCAGGTCAACGAGATCGGCTACCGGGACATCGACGCGGGCCTGCCGATGACGGAGGACACCCTATTTCGCATCGCGTCGATGACCAAGCCCGTCACGGTCGCGGCGGTGATGAGCCTGGTCGACGAGGGCAAGCTGGCGCTGAAAGACCCGATCGTGCGCTGGGCGCCGGAGCTGGCCGACGTGCGGGTGCTGGATGACCCGCACGGTCCGCTGGACCGAACGCATCCGGTAAACCGGGCCATCCTGATCGAGGATCTGCTCACCCACACCAGCGGGCTGGCCTACGCATTCTCGGTGTCCGGGCCGATCTCGAAGGCGTACATGCGGCTGCCGTTCAATCAGGGGCCGGACGCCTGGCTTACCGAGCTGGCCAAGCTGCCCCTCGTGCATCAGCCCGGCGACCGGGTCACCTACAGCCACTCCATAGATCTGTTGGGCGTCATTGCCTCGCGCGTCGACGACAAGCCGTTCTACCAGGTTCTCGACGAACGGGTCCTTGGTCCGGCGGGCATGCCCGACACCGGCTTCTTCGTCTCCGCCGAAACGCGGCGGCGCGCCGCGACCATGTATTCGCTCGACGACACTGAGCGGTTGCGGCACGGCGTGATGGGGCCGCCGCACATCAAGCCGCCCTCGTTCTGCAATGCCGGGGGCGGGTTGTGGTCGACCGCCGACGACTACCTGCGGTTCGTGCGGATGCTGCTCGCCGACGGCACGGTCGACGGCGTGCGGGTGTTGTCCCCCGAGTCGGCCCGCTTGATGCGGACCGACCGGCTCACCGACGAGCACAAGCGGCACAACTTCCTCGGGGCGCCGTACTGGGTCGGCCGCGGGTTCGGGTTGAACCTGTCGGTGGTGACCGATCCGGCGAAGTCCGCCCCGCTGTTCGGCCCGGGCGGGCTGGGCACGTTCAGCTGGCCCGGCGCCTACGGGACGTGGTGGCAGGCCGACCCGTCCGCGGACCTGATCCTGCTGTATCTGATTCAGAACCTGCCCGACCTGACCGTGGACACCGCCACGGCCGTAGCGGGCAACACGTCGCTGGCGAAACTCCGAACGGCACAACCGAAGTTCGTCCGCCGCACCTACCGCGCGCTCGGCCTCTAGCAGCATGGTCGATTACCCACCTGACCGCATCACCGGACCGCGAGTTCTGTTGCGCCCACCCGTTCTCGACGACGCGGGCGCGCTATTCCAAAGGGTCGCACGCGATCCCGAGGTCACCAAGTATCTGCTGTGGGCGCCGCATCGCGACGTGGCGGCAACACGACGGGTGATCGCCGAGAAGATGAATGTCAGCGACGACGAGCGGACCTGGGCGATCGAGCTGAAGCACAGCGGCGAGGTCATCGGGCTGACGAGTTGCCGGCGCCCGGTGCCGCACTCGGTCGAAATCGGTTACTGCCTTGGCCGGCGGTGGTGGGGCAAGGGTTTCATGTCCGAGGTGCTCGGCGTGGTGCTGGACGCGCTGGAGGCCGATCGACAGGTGTATCGGGTGTGGGCAACCTGCAGCCCCGACAACGAGCGCTCGGCACGATTGCTGGCGAGCGCCGGTTTCGTGGTGGAAGGACGACTCGCCCGCCACGCCGTCTACCCCACCATGGGCCCCGAGCCGCAAGACAGCCTGCTCTACGCGAAGGTGCTGCGGTGACTGCGGCTTTCGCGTGTGCGTCCAGGGCGGAAAATCGCGAAAATTCGCGCCCTGAGCGCACATTCGAAGCCATCTATGCACGCGCGTTTCGCGACCGCCGAAGCACTGGCCATTACGGGGCAGTAGTTTGTTCGAGATGGGAGTCCGGGACACCGAAGCGCACCGCAGGGAACATACGAGCCGGCCGACCTGGCTCACCCGAAACCTGCTGGTGCTGTCGCTGGTGTCGCTGCTGCAAGATGCGGCGAGCGAATTGCTGTACCCGCTGCTGCCGATCTACCTGACGACCGTCCTCGGCGCACCACCGTCGGTCGTCGGGGCGGTGGAGGGAGCCGCGGAGGGCGCCGCGTCCCTCACCAAGATCGCGTCGGGCCCGTTGGGCGACCGGTTTGCCCGCCGCCCCCTGATCGCCACCGGCTATGGGATGGCGGCCCTGGGCAAGCTGATCGTGGCCGCCGCCGGCGGATGGCCCGCGGTGCTGGTCGGGCGAGTCGTCGACCGGTTGGGGAAGGGGCTCCGGGGTGCGCCACGCGACGCGTTGCTCGTCGACGGCGTAAAGCAGGCCGAGCGTGGTCGCGTGTTCGGGTTTCACCGCACGATGGACACGCTAGGCGCGGTTATCGGGCCGCTGCTCGGGCTGGCCGGATACGAGCTGTTTCATCACCAGATCCGTCCCGTGCTCTACCTTGCTTTGATCCCCGCCGTGCTCAGCACGTTGCTGATCGCCTGGGTCCGGGAACGACCGAGGGACGCGCCGCGGCCGGCCCGGTCGTCGATGCTCGCCGAGACCCGGCGGCTGCCCCGCCGATACTGGGGGGTGGTCTCGTTCCTGGTCGCCTTCAGCGTCGCCAACTTTCCCGACGCGCTGCTTTTGTTGCGGCTCAAGCAGATCGGCTTCTCGGTGGTCGGCGTCATCTTGGCCTACGTCGGCTACAACCTGGTGTACGCCCTGGCGAGCTTCCCGGCGGGAGTGCTTGCCGACCGTTTCGGGCGGCCGGCGGTGTACGGCGTGGGGCTGGCCTTCTTCGCGGTCGGCTACCTCGGTCTGGGCATCACCACGAACACAGCGACGGCATGGGCGCTGATCGTCGTGTACGGGCTTTTCACCGCCTGCTATGACGGCGTCGGGAAGGCATGGATCTCAACGATTGTCGGTGACCGGCTACAGTCCAGCGCCCAGGGCGTCTTCCAGGGCCTGAGCGGGTTCGCGATGCTCGCCGCGGGCCTGTGGGCCGGCTTCCTGTGGGGCGCCGACGGGCGGCTGCCGCTGCTGATCTCGGGCGCGGTCGGCGCGGTGTTCGCCGCCGTGCTGCTCGCCGCGGCGGCCGGTAGGACCCGGAGGCCAGGCCGCGCCCATCCGGGTTGATCCGGGCAGCGCATGCACCCATGGTGGCAGCGCAAAAGCGGCGTAACTTATTGAACGTTAAGGTAATTGCTAACTGGCATTCAGCATTCGAACATCGGCGCGATTTGGTGGGCGCAGTGAAATACATTGAACGCCTTGATCTCTGGATCGCGGCGTGAGTCCCGGGCCATATTCGGGCGCCACCGGCGACTCCCCGCAATTCACAGCTGGAATATAGTTGGCTCTCAGGTCCGACCGGAACGCTTGTAGGCGTGGACGGCGACGAGAGGGGGAGGTCGATACCTGATGACTGACGTTGCGAAACAGGCCTTGACCAAGGTGCCGGCGGTCACCCTGGGCTTTTGGGTCATCAAGATCTTGGCGACCACATTGGGTGAGACCGGCGGCGACACCGTCACGATGACGCTGAATTGGGGCTACGTCGCCGGGGTCGTGCTCTTCGGCGTCACGCTGGTGGCACTGGTTGCCGCGCAGATCTTCGCCAAGCGTTTCCACGCGTGGCTGTACTGGGCGACGATCGTGGCCTCGACGACGTTCGGCACAACGCTGGCCGATTTCGCCGACCGGCAGCTGGGGATCGGCTATACGGGCGGATCGCTCCTGCTTCTAGCCTGCCTCTTGGCTACCTTGGGACTTTGGCGCTGGTCGCAGGGAACGGTATCGGTGAGCACCGTCTCGACGCCGAAAGTAGAGGCGTTCTACTGGGCGACCATCACCTTCTCGCAGACGCTGGGCACCGCGCTAGGCGACTGGCTCGCCGACACTCGCGGATTCGGTTACGAACGCGGTGCGCTGCTGTTCATAGCCGGTCTCGCCGTGGTCGTAGCCCTGTATTACTGGACCGGCGTGTCGCGCGTCGTCTTGTTTTGGGTCGCCTTCATCCTGACGAGGCCCCTGGGCGCAACGGTGGGGGACTTCATCGACAAGCCGGTCGCAAACGGCGGGCTGGCTCTGAGCCGCCCGCTGGCCTCGGCGGCCATCGCAGCGATTATGCTGGCGTTGATCATCGTCCTGCCGCAACGCGCGGGAGGCCACCCCGGCAGTCCGAAAACGGAAGCGGCAGAAGCCGGCTGAAGGCCGAAGAGGCCAATTCACGCGTCTTCGGTGACCGCCCGCGCGTTGCGGTTGCCGTTGAGGGCCCCATTCAGGGACGACGCATCCGACGGGATCTCGAAGGCCGGGAACGCGGAGCCGAGCGCGGCCGTGGCCGCGTTCCGTTGGGCCTCTATTCGGGCCAGCGCGGCCTCGGTGAAAACCGACAACCCGAGGTCGGGGTTGTAGCCGTGGATTTCCTTGACGTCGAGCTGGGCGAGGAAATACACGATGTCCTTGGAGACCACCTGACCCGGGACCAGTACCGGGAAGCCGGGCGGGTAGGGCACCACGAAGGTGGTGGACACCAGTGTCTTGCCCTCGGCCAGCCGTCGCCCGGCGCTGCCGATCAGCACATGCTCGCGGTCCGACTCCTCATATCCGGCGTAGAAGGCCGACCGCATGTCGCCGAACATGCAGGCGTCGACCGGGCGGAAGGCCATGTCGAACTCGCTGAAATCGGGTAGGTGCGGCAGGTCCTCGGTGATTTCCTCGACGCGGCGCCGTTGCAGGGCGAGGTCGTCCTTGCCGAACGCGCTCTGACTGCGCTCGAAGTCGGTTGCGATCCGCCGCAGCACATCGAGCAGGTAGTGCACGCTCGACCAGGTGACCCCGATGGTGAAGATCAGCAACACGCTGTTGATCGAGGTCTTGTTGATCTGGATGCCGAACCGGTCCATCAGGATCTTCTCGCGGAAGTCATACCCGTTCATTCCGGTCTTGCCGATGAATAAGGTCGCCCGCGTCGGATCCAGTACGAACTGGTCGGAGCGCCAGGCCTCGTTCCACTCGGCCAGGGCGCCCTGCCTGATCGAAGCGGTCGAGCTGACCGCGGAGGCCCGAAACTCCCTCGGCACGAGGTCTGACTCGTCGAGGATGCGGAACCACTTGCTGATCAGCCGGTCCTTGCGGACACGGTGCCGGAACACCAGCGCCATGTTGTAGACGTTGCGGACCAACTCGAAGCCTTCGATGTCCACCTGCCGGCGCGCGAGGTCCAGCGACGCGAGGAGCTGCTGGTTCGGTGACGTAGACGTGTGGGTCAGGAACGCCTCCGCGAACTCGTCCCGGGTCAGCGCATTGAAGTCCTGGTCGCGGACGTGGATCATCGACGCCTGCCGAAACGCCGACAGCGACTTGTGCGTGGAGTGCGTCGCATACACCCGCACTCGCGCGCGGCCGGGGTCGGGCAGCAGCCGGCGATCAACCCACTCCGACCGGTCGACACCCTCCATCGACGCGGCCCAATCCCGATACTCCGCAGCGTATTCCGGGGACGCCAGCATCTGCTCGAGGCGCTCGGCGGACACCATCGCGGTCCGCTGCCGGGCCCACGGCACCGCGGTCGCGAACGCATACCACGCCTCGTCCCACAGAAAGCAGATGTCCGGCTTGATCGCCAGCACCTCCTCCATCACGCGGCGCGGGTTGTAGACGACGCCGTCGAAGGTGCAGTTGGTGAGCAGCAGCATGCGCACCCGCTGCAACTGCCCGGCGGCCTCGAGGTCCAGGAGCGCCTTCTTGATCGTGTGCAGCGACACCGCGCCGTAGATCGCGTACTCGGGCAGCGGATAGGCGTCCAGGTACAGCGGGTAGGCCCCGGCGAGCACCAGGCCGTAGTGGTGTGACTTGTGGCAGTTGCGGTCGATGAGGACGATGTCGCCCGGACGCGTCAGGGCCTGCACCACAATTTTGTTCGCGGTTGACGTTCCGTTGGTGCTGAAATACGTGTGGTTGGCGTTCCAGGTCACGGCCGCCTTGTCCATCGCCGTCTTGATGTTGCCGTGCGGGTCCAGCAGCGAGTCCAGCCCCCCGGAGGTGGTCGACGTCTCGGCCATGAAGATGTTGCGGCCGTAGAACTCGCCCATGTCCTGCAGGGACTTGGAGTTGAAGATGCTGGCGCCCCGCGCGACGGGGAGCGCATGGAATTGGCCGACCGGAGCCGCCGCGTAGGCACACAGGGCGTCGAAAAACGGTGTGGCGAAACGGTTTTTCAAACCCGCGAGCACGGTGCTGTTCAGGTCCGTGACGTCGTTGAGCCGGTAGAACGTGCGATCGTAGACGTCGGCTTCGTCCTGGGTGTCCGCGGCGATCGACTCGTCGGTGAGTAGGTATAGATCGATGTGTGGCCGCAGCTCCCTGATCCATTGGGCGCATTCGACCCAGTCCTGGGCATCTTTCGTCACCACGTCGTCGCCGGCCGCACCCAGCAGCGTGTTCATCAACGGCACCCGGTCGTGGGACCGCAGCGGCAGATCGTGGCGGATGATCGCCGCCTGGATCTCACCGTTGAGCGCGACCGCGGTGATGGCGTCCTCGATGCTCGTCACCACCAGCAGCTCGTACTGCACGTCGTCGGACGGGTTGCGCAGCGCCTGCAGGCACTCGGCCAGGCAGTCGGGAGCCGTCGAGGGGGCGTCGTCGGCCAGCAGCACCGTGTAGAACTGCTGCCGTTTGGCCTGGGCGACCAGCTCCTGCTCGGCCAGCGGCGCGGACGTGTCGAACAGCCCCGCCCGGTCGCCGTATTCACTCAGCAGGCGCACGGCCAGCGACACCTCCTCGGCGAGCCGCACCGTCGACAGCGCCTCGAGGTGTTCGTGGAAGGTCGCAAGATGGTGCGCGCCCGGGTACAGCCAGTACCGCTCGTAGGCGGCGAGGCGATCCATCAGCCGCCTTACCCGGCTCACGTCGTGGTCAATGCCGAGGCCGGCGCGGTCGACCTCGGAAAGGTGACGGCATGCGTCGTCGAGCAGGTTCCACGTGTCCAGGCGCGTGTACGACGGGTTGGCGACTGCCGCCAGCGCGGACACGCGCAGCCGTCGCGGGTGGGAGCCGTCTCGATTCATATCGCTATTGTGTCCCGCCCCGGGCAGCACGGGAAACTTTTCACCGAGGGCGGGTCAGCGATCCGGATCCTCTTCGCCATCGATGACTTGCCGATCGGCACGGGTGCCGTCCATCCAGCGGAGCACCGGAAGGTCCCAGCGGCGCGCCGGCAGGTCGGTGACATCGCTGAGCGAGCGCACCACGGCCTGCGTCAGGCCCATGATGGCGGCCATCACCGGCAGCAGCGGCTGCAGCGGCTTAGCGGCCGAGCGGACGGTACTGATGCGGCGGGCCACGATCAGGCGTTCGATCGAGTGATACAGCCACGCACCAACGCCCAGCGCGTAAATCGCGAGCGCCGAGGCGACGACGGTCAGCCCGTAGGCGGCGCATATGACGGCGCCCATCACCACCGTCGCGGCCATGAAAGCGGCGATGGCGGCGCGCAATTCCAACCGGGTCACGACTGCACTCCCGGGTCTTCCGGCGCCCCGGGGACCCCGGAACGGACCGCTCGAGCCGCCGCCCGGACCTGCGGTGTCACCAGCATGACCTGGCCCAGCACGCCGTTGACGAAGCCCGGCGAGTCGTCGGTGGACAGCTGCTTGGCCAGCTCCACGGCCTCGTCGACGGCGACCGGTTCGGGCACGTCGTCGGCGTAGAGCAGCTCCCAGACCGCGACCCGCAGAATGGCCCGATCCACCGCGGGCAGCCGGTCCAGCGTCCAGCCCTGCAGATGCGAGCTGATCAGGTCGTCGATGTGCGCCAGGTGCTCACTGACCCCTCGAGCCGCGGCGGCCGTATACGGGTGCGGCGGCGCCACATCCGGCTTGGCATCGGAGAGCGCGGTGCGAAGGTCGACGACCTCCGCCGGGCTCAGATCCCGGGCTTCGGCCTCGAACAACATGTCGACGGCGCGCTTGCGGGCGTGATGACGTCCCTTGGCGGGTCTTGCGGGTTTTCCGTCAGGCATGGTCAGGCGTTGACGCGTCCCAGGTAGCTGCCGTCGCGCGAGTCCACCTTCAGCTTGTCCCCGGTGTTGATGAACAGCGGCACCTGGATCTGCGCACCGGTCTCCAGAGTGGCCGGCTTGGTGCCGGCGCTGGACCGGTCGCCCTGCAGACCCGGCTCGGTGTGGGTGACCTCCAGTTCGACGGTCACCGGCAGTTCGAGATACAGCGGCGCGCCGTCGTGAAACGCCACCTGCACCGGCAAGCCCTCAAGCAGAAACCGCGCGGCGTCGCCGACCAGGGAATCGGGCAGGTGGTGCTGCTCGTAGTCCTCGCTGTCCATGAACACGAAGTCCGAGCCGTCGCGGTACAGGTAGGTGGTGTCGCGCCGGTCGACGGTGGCGGTGTCGACCTTCACGCCGGCGTTGTACGTCTTGTCGACCACCTTGCCGGACAGCACGTTCTTCAGCTTGGTGCGCACGAAGGCCGGCCCCTTGCCGGGTTTGACGTGCTGAAACTCGACGATCTGCCAAAGCTGGCCGTCGATCGCCAGCACCAGTCCGTTCTTGAAGTCGGCAGTCGTTGCCACGGTCGGTGTTTCTCCTAGAGGATGGCCAGTTACTCGGTGAACTGGCGTTTTATGGGATTAGCCGGCTGGGTGGTGCCACACAACGGGCACCCCGTAGAGATTACCCGCGCCCAGGAGCGGGGGCGGCGCCGCCGCCGCTCAGTGTGGCAGCGAAAAATCCCGCTTTGCTTGCTAACTCAGGATGGCCAGTTCCTTGGGGAACCGGGTCAGCAGTTCGGGGGTCTCCCCGGCGATGTGTGACATCCCGTCGGCCACTACCAGCGTGTCCTCGATGCGGACACCACCGCGGCCGGGTAAGTAGACGCCGGGCTCCACGGTCACGACGGAGCCCGCAAGCAGTGTGCCGGCGGACGTGGCGCCGATTCCCGGCGCTTCGTGGATCTGCAGGCCCACGCCGTGCCCCAGGCCGTGGCCGAAATGTTCCCCGTAGCCGGCGTCGACGATCAGCTGGCGCGCGGCGGCGTCCACGTCGCGCAGGCCGGCGCCCGGCTTCAACGCCTCCCGGCCGGCGCGCTGCGCTTCGGCGACCAGCTGATAGATCTCGAGCTGCCAGGCCGCGGCTTTACCGGCCTTGCCGAGTACGAACGTGCGGGTCATGTCGGAGTGGTAGCCGGCGACCAGCGCGCCGAAGTCGATCTTGACGAAATCGCCCTCCGCCAGCACCGCGTTGGTCGGGCGGTGGTGCGGGATCGCCGAGTTCGGCCCGGCGGCGACGATGGTGTCGAACGAGATCGCATCCGCGCCATGGTCGAGCATCAGGCCCTCCAGCTCGCGGCTCACCTCGCGTTCGGTCCGGCCGGGCCGCAGGCCGCCCCGCGCCACCAGATCGGCCAACGCGGCGTCGGCCGCCTCGCAGGCCAGGCGCAGCAGCGCCAACTCGCCGGCGTCTTTCACCTCGCGCAGCGCCTCGACGGTTCCGGCGGCCCGCACCAGCTCGGTGGACCCCTCTCGCCCGTCGACCTCGCCGGTCAACGCGTCGAAGCCGTCGACGGTCACCACATTGCTTTCGAAGCCCAACTTGCCCACACCGGCCTCGGTCGCCCGGCCCACCAGGTAGCGCGCGACGGCCCGCTCGATGGCGACCTCGAGCCCGGGCGCCTGCTCCGCGGCCTGGGTGCGGTAGCGGCCGTCGGTGGCCAGCACGGGGCCGCGATCATCGGCGAACACCAGCAACGCGCCGTTCGACCCGGAAAAACCCGACAGATAGCGCACGTTGACCAGGTCCGTGACCAGCATCGCGTCCAGCCCGACGGCACCGATTTGCGCTTTCAGATTGTCTCGACGCTGGGAATGTGTCACGCCCCTTGACGGTACTCGCTAGGCTTCCCCCCATGAGAAGTTGGATGCTGCGCGGATTGGTGTTCGCCGCGGCGATGGTGGTCCTCCGTTTGGTTCAGGGAACGTTGATCAACGCGTGGCAGGCGCAGGCCGCGCTGATCAGCGTGGTGCTGCTGGTGTTGTTCGTGATCGCCGTCACCTTGTGGGGGTTGCTCGACGGCCGGGCCGACGCCACGGCGCAGGCGGATCCGGATCGCCGCCAGGACCTGGCGATGACCTGGCTACTGGCCGGCCTGTTGGCGGGGGTAGTCAGTGGCGCGGTCTCCTGGGTCATCTCGCTGTTCTACACGGGGCTGTACGCCGGGGGCTTGCTCAACGAGTTGACGACGTTCGCGGCCTTCACCGCGCTCCTCGTTTTCGTGCCCGGGATCGTCGGTGTGGCCGTCGGCCGCTGGCTGGTGGACCGCAATCCCCCGCCCGGCCGGCCGGGCGCTCCGGAGCCGGAACGGTCCGATGCCGACGTCTTCTCGGCCGTCCGCGCCGACGACACGCCGACCGGCGAACTGCCCACGCAGGCCGGGGCCCGCCCCGAGGCACCGACCGCGTCGGTGGCCACGGTCGAGCGTGAAGCACCCACGGAAGTCATCCCGACGGGCCAACGCGATGCCACTACCGAATCGATCCCCAGGGCCGACGACGATGCAAAAACCGAGGTGATCCGCACGGACCCGAGGCACGCCAGGCCGCGCTCGGAGCCGGAGCAGGGCTAGCCGTTATCCTTGCCCGGCCTCGGCCAGGTACCGCAGGGCAAGCAGGTAGCCCTGGATTCCCAGCCCGACGATCACTCCGGTCGCGACCGGGCTGATGTAGGAGTGCCGCCGAAACTCTTCGCGCGCATGCACATTGGAGATGTGCACCTCGATGAGAGGCGCGCTCAGCTCGGCGCAGGCGTCGCGCAGCGCCACCGATGTGTGCGTGAGGCCGCCGGCGTTGAGGATCACCGGCTGGCGCGCGTCGGCGGCCAGATGAATCCAGTCCAGCAGTTCGGCTTCGTTATCGCTTTGCCGCACAACCGCCTTGAGCCCGAGGGCGGCGGCTTCGCGCTCGACCAGCGCGGCCAGCTGCTCGTGCGTCGTGTCCCCGTAGACGTCGGGTTCGCGGCGGCCCAGGCGACCCAGGTTCGGGCCGTTGATCACGTTCACCGTCACGGTCATGAGGCCTCGGCTCCCGGGAAAATCCCTGCATAAGCAGCCGCAAGCAGCGACGGGTCGGGTCCCGTTAACCGACCGGGCTTGGCCAGTCCGTCGAGAACCACGAAGCGAAGCACGCCGGCCCGGGTCTTCTTGTCCCCGGCCATGTATTCCAGCAGCTGCGGCAACGCGTCGGCGTCGTAGCTGACCGGCAGGCCAAGCGAAGTCAGGATGGTGCGGTGCCGCCCGGCGGTGGCGTCGTCCAGCCGGCCTGCGAGCCTGGCCAGCTCCGCGGCGAACACCAGACCCACGGACACTGCGGCGCCGTGCCGCCACCGGTAGCGCTCCCTGCGCTCGATCGCATGCCCCAAAGTGTGGCCGTAATTGAGGATTTCGCGCAGCTCCGACTCCTTCTCGTCGGCGGCGACAACCTCGGCCTTGACGGCGATCGCGCGCCGGACCAGTTCCGGCAGCACGTCGCCCGCCGGGTCCAGCGCGGCCTGCGGGTCGGCCTCGATGAGGTCCAGGATCACCGGGTCGGCGATGAACCCCGCCTTGACCACTTCGGCCATCCCGGACACGATCTCGTTGCGCGGCAGGGTTTCCAGCGTCGCCAGGTCGACGAGGACGGCGAGCGGCTGGTGAAACGCACCGACCAGGTTCTTGCCCGCCTCGGTGTTGATACCGGTCTTGCCGCCGACGGCCGCGTCGACCATGCCGAGCAGCGTGGTGGGCACATGCACGATCGAGACGCCGCGGAGCCAGGTGGCCGCCGCGAAACCGGCGACGTCGGTGGCCGCGCCGCCGCCGAGGCTGACCAAGGCATCTTTGCGGCCGATCCCGATGCGGCCCAACACTTCCCAGATGAATCCCACGACGGGCAGTTCCTTGCCGGCCTCGGCGTCCGGGATTTCGATGCGGTGTGCGTCAATGCCCTTGTCGGCCAAGTGGCTTCGGATCGTTTCGGCGGTCTGGGCCAGCACCGGCTGGTGCAGGATGGCGACCCGGTGCCGGCCGGAAAGCAGCTCTTCGAGCTCGTTTCGCAGGCCGTCAACAAGGCCTCTGCCGATCACCACCGGGTACGGCGGGTCGACGGCCACCTCAACGGTGACCGGTCCGGTGCTGTCGCTCATTGCCCGGCCGCCGGGATGTTCTGGGGGGCTTGCAGGCGCGACAGGATCTGGCGGACCACCGCTCCGGGATTGCGGCGGTTGGTGTCGACCCGGATGGTCGCCACGCGCCGGTACAGGGGAGCCCGTTTCGCCATCAGGGCGCGGTATTTCTCGGCGCGATCCGGTCCGGCCAGCAGCGGCCGCACGGTGTTGCCACCGGTGCGCCGCACCCCTTCCCTGGCGCTGATCTCCAGATAGATGACGGTGTGGCCGGCGAGCGCCTCGCATACCCCTGGGCTGGTGACGGCGCCGCCGCCGAGCGACACCACGCCGTCGTGGTCGGCCAATGCCGCCCGCACCACCTCTTCCTCGATGCGGCGGAACTCCTGCTCCCCGTCGCTGGCGAAGATGTCCGCGATCCTGCGGCCCGTCCGCTCCTCGATAGCCACATCGGTATCGAGCAGGCCGACCCCGAGGGCCTTCGCCAGCCGCCGCCCGATGGTGGTTTTGCCGGAGCCGGGCAATCCCACGAGTACTGCCTTGGGCGCCATCACCCTGACGCCCGGACGGCCGGCGATTCCCGGTCGGCGACCGCGCGCCGGTACGCCTCGATGTTGCGGCGGGTCTCGGTCAGCGAATCGCCACCGAACTTCTCCAGCGCCGCGCGGGCCAGCACCAGCGCCACCATGGTCTCGACCACGACGCCGGCGGCCGGCACCGCGCACACGTCCGAGCGCTGATGGATGGCGACGGCCTCGTCGCCGGTCGTCATGTCCACGGTGGCCAGCGCCCGCGGCACGGTTGAAATCGGCTTCATCGCGGCCCGCACCCGCAGCGGCTGGCCGTTGGTCATGCCGCCCTCCAGCCCGCCCGCGCGGTTGGTCGAGCGGACGACGCCGTCGGGCCCGGGGTACATCTCGTCGTGGGCGCGGCTGCCGCGGCGGCGCGCGGTCTCGAAACCGTCGCCGATCTCGACGCCCTTGATCGCCTGGATGCCCATGACGGCGGCGGCCAGCTGGCTGTCCAGCCGGTTCTCGCCGCTGGTGAACGATCCCAGCCCGACCGGCAGGCCCAGCGCCACCACCTCCACCACGCCGCCGAGGGTGTCGCCGTCCTTCTTGGCGGCTTCGATCTCGGCGATCATGGCCTGCTCGGCCGCCTTGTCGAACGCGCGGACCGGGCTGTCGTCGATCGCGGGCAGGTCCTCGGGGCGCGGCGGCGGGCCGTCGTAGGGCGCCGACGGGCCGATCGCGACGACGTGTGAGAGCACTTCGACACCGAGCGCCTGACGCAGAAACGACCGCGCAATGGTCCCCGCCGCCACCCGCGCGGCGGTCTCCCGGGCGCTGGCGCGCTCCAGCACCGGCCGGGCGTCGTCGAAGCCGTACTTGAGCATGCCGGCGTAGTCGGCATGGCCGGGCCGCGGCCGGGTGAGCGGGGCGTTGCGCGCCGAGTCTGCCAACTCCGCGGGATCGACCGGGTCTGCGGCCATCACGGTCTCCCACTTCGGCCATTCGGTGTTGCCGATCTCGATGGCGATGGGTCCGCCGAGGGTGACGCCGTGGCGTATCCCGGACAGCACGGTCACCGCGTCGCGCTCGAACTTCATCCGCGCGCCGCGGCCGTAACCGAGGCGGCGGCGGGCCAATTGGTCAGCGATGTCCGTCGAGTTGACCTCTACGCCGGCGACCATGCCTTCAACCACGGCCACCAGGGCGCGGCCATGGGATTCTCCGGCGGTGATCCAGCGCAACACCCGACCATCTTCCCACGTGCTCAGTTCAGCAGGGCCAACCCCGCCGCGGCGGCGGTGGCCAGGCACATCGAGGGACCGTGCGGCACGGTGCGCACACCACGCAACATCGCGACGACGCCCCACAGCGCCGTCAGCAGCGGCGCGCCCAGGGCCGCGACAAACCACACCCCGGCACCGAAGCAGCCGGCCAACCCGCCTAGTCCGATCGCCAGCTTCACATCGCCGGCCCCCATCGCCGCCGGCGCGACCAGGTGCACCAGCAGGTACATTCCGGTCAATGCCGCCGCCCCGGCCAGCGCGGGCGGCCCGCGGCCGGCCCAGGCGGCGGCGATCAGGATCACGCCGGCCCCGGGCAGCGTCAGCAGGTTCGGCAACCGGCGCAGCCGCACGTCGCAAATGCTCAGGGCGCCCATCCACAGCAACACCACCCCAGCCGCCATGCGCGGCAGGCTAACGCGGTGTCTCCAATGCGCAAGCCATCGCCGCTCGGGGCGCGGGCTGCCCGGTGAACTGCTCCACCTGCGCAAACGCCTGATGCAGCAGCATCTGCAAACCGCTGATCACGCGGCCGCCGGCGGCGGCCACCGCCGCGGCCAGCGGCGTGGGCCACGGGTCATAGACGGCGTCCAGCAGCACCGGGATCGCGGCGAACGTGGCGGCATACCGCGAAGCCACATCGGCGGGGATGGTGCTGACCAGCACCTCCGCGGCCGCCACCTGCTCGGCCAGCTCGCCGCTGTCCAGGCCGCAGAACCGGGTCGCCACGCCGATCCGCGTTCCCAGGTCCACCAACCGGGCGGCCTTCTGCGGGTCGCGCGCCACGATGGTGATGCCGGTGACGCCGAGCCCGGCCAGACCCACCACGGCCGCCGGCGCGGTGCCGCCCGATCCACACACCAACGCCCGTCCAGAGGCCGACCCGAGCGCGCCGGCCACCCCGTCGACGTCGGTGTTGTCGGCCCGCCAACCGGCCGGCGTTCGCACCAGGGTGTTGGCCGACCCCACGAGGGCCGCGCGTTGGGTGTGTGCGTCGGCGAATCGCAGGGCGGCGAATTTGCCCGGCATGGTCACCGACACCCCGACCCACTCCGGCCCGAAGCCGCCGACCACGCCCGGCAGCTCGTCGGCGCCGCACTCGATGCGCTCGTACGTCCAGTCGTGCAGGCCCAGCGCGCGGTAGGCGGCCAGGTGCAGTTCCGGGGACCGCGAATGGGCGATCGGCCGGCCCAGCACGGCCGCTTTCCTAGCGGCGGGCGCTGTCGAGGACACCGTTGCGCTTAGCCAGCTCGATATTGGCCAAATGCTGTTGATAATCCTTGGTGAACAGCGTCGTGCCCTGGGTGTCGATGGTGACGAAGTACAGCCAGTCACCCGACTCGGGATGCTCGGCGGCATGCAGCGCGTCGACACCGGGCGAGCAGATCGCCGTGGCGGGCAGCCCCTGCGACACGTAGGTGTTCCAGGGGGTCCGCTGAGCACGGTCGGCGTCGGAGGTGGCAACCTCCCGGCGGTCCAGCGGATAGTTCACCGTCGAGTCGAATTCCAGCGTGTGGTGATTCTGCAGGCGGTTGTAGATGACCCGCGCCACCTTCGCGAAATCCTGCGAGCTGGCTTCCTGCTGGACCAGCGACGCCACCACCAGGATGTCGTAGGGCGACAGGCCCATGGTCTGGGCGGAACCCAGCAAACCGGACTTCATGTACTCCATGGCGCCGGAGCTGATCAGGCTCGTGAGGATGCTCTCGGCCGAGGCCGACGGATCGACGTTGAAGGTCCCGGGCGCGATCAGGCCCTCGATCCTGCGATGGTCCTTGCCCAGCTCGGTGACCGGTTCGATGGCCCACGGCGGCACCGCCAACGTCGCGGGACTGCTGTTGGTCGCCGCCGCGCGCAGGTCGTCCACGGAGACGCAACGCCGGTTACCGTCGAGATCCACGCAGGTGGCGCGAGAGATCAGGCTGAGGATGCCGGGATTCACCTTGTTGGTCTTCATGTCGGTGGTGTCGTCGAGCTGACGGCCTTCCGGGATGACCAGTCGCCCCACCCGGTTGTTCGGGTCGGCCAGGCGCGCGACGGCATTGGCCGCCGGGATCTCGGTGCGCATCCGGTACCAGCCGGGCTGGATCGAGTTGATCGCGCTGTTGCCGTGTGCGGCGTTGACGAAGGCCCGGACGGTCTTGACCACCTGCTGGTTCTGCAGCGTCTCCCCGACCATGGTCGTCGAATCACCGTCTTGCACGTGAATCACGATGTCGCGCTTGCCATCACCGGTGTAGTCGTCACCGGACCCGAACACCGTGTTCCACAGCCTGGTGCCCACGAAGACGACGACAACCATCATCACAACCAGCAGCGCGAGCGCAGCCCGGCCGGCGAAGCGCCGCCGCCGGCGGCCGCGTTCGGCGCGCTTCCGGGCCAGGCGGCTCATCTTGCGCCGGGGCGGCCCGACCGCCTCGGGCTCGGCCCGCTGGCCCCACGCACTGTCAACCATCGGTGACCCCTTTGGCCACTGAGGCGCGGCGTTCGTCGAGCCAGCTCTGCAGGATCGCCACCGCCGCCGCCTGGTCGATCACCGCCCGCTGCTCCCTGGCCCGGACACCCGCCGCGCGCAGTGACCGCTGGGCGCTGACGGTGGTCAGCCGTTCGTCGGCCAGCCGCACCGGTGTGGGGGCAATCCGCCGGGCCAGTGCCTCGGAAAGTTCGATCGCGTCCTGGGCCGAACGGCCCGCGCGGTCGGCCAGGGTCCGCGGCAATCCCACGACCACCTCGACCGCGTCCAGCTCGGCGGCGAGCTCGGCGAGCCGGCGCACGTGTCTGCCGGAACGGTCGCGGCGCACGGTTTCGACCGGAGTTGCCAGGATGCCGTCGGGGTCGCTCGCGGCGACGCCAATGCGCACGCCGCCCACGTCGATGCCGAGCCGTCGACCCCGGCCGGGATCCTGGTCAGGGTCGCCGGGCCGGTCGGGTAGGCGGTGCTGTGCGGAGACCACTCAACCGACCCGCGCTATCACGGCGATCTCGGAGCGGAGCGCCTCCAGCGCCGCGTCGATGCCGGTCGGATCCTTCCCCGAGCCCTGCGCCAGGTCGGCCTTGCCGCCGCCGCGGCCGTCGACCGCCGCGGCCAGCTGCTTGACCAGGTCGTTGGCACGGATGCCGAGATCCTGCGCGGCCGCGTTGGCGGCGACCGCATACGGCACTGTGCTGCCCTCGTCCCCTGAGGAATCCGAGATCAGCGCCACCACCCCGGGATCGCTGCCCAGCTTGCCCCGGATGTCGCCGACCAGGGAACGCAGGTCGGCCGCCGTCATCCAGCCGGACATTCGCTGCGCCACCACACGGACGTTACCGATCCGCTCCGCGCCGGCCGCGGCATCGGTGGCCGCGGCCCGCGCGCCCGCCAGCCGGGCGCGTTCGAGTTCTTTCTCGGCGGCCTTGAGCCGCTCCACCAGGTTGGCCACCCGGGCGGGCACCTCTTCGGACGGCACCTTCAGCGACGACGCCAGCCCGGCCATCAGCGCACGCTCCTTGGCCAGGTGGCGGAACGAGTCCAGCCCGACGTAGGCCTCCACCCGGCGGACCCCGGAGCCGATCGACGATTCGCCCAGGATCGTCACCGGACCGATCTGCGCCGAGTTGTGCACGTGCGTTCCACCACACAGCTCCAGGGAGAACGGTCCGCCGATCTCCACCACCCGAACCTCGTCGGGATAGGCCTCGCCGAAGAGCGCCATCGCGCCCATCGCCTTGGCCTTCTCGAGCTGCTCGGTGAACGTGTGCACCTCGAAGTCGGCCTGGACCGCCTCGTTGGTCACCTCTTCGATCTGGGTGCGCTGGTCCTCGGTCAGCGCACCCTGCCAGTTGAAGTCGAAGCGCAGGTAACCCGGGCGGTTCAAGGATCCCGCCTGAACCGCGTTGGGCCCCAGCACTTGTCGCAGTGCGGCGTGCACCATGTGGGTGCCCGAGTGCCCCTGGGTGGCCCCGCGCCGCCAGCCCGCGTCCACCGCCGCGATCACGGCGTCGCCCTCGACGAATTCCCCGGATTCCACGTTAACCCGATGCACCCAAAGGGTTTTGGCGATCTTCTGCACATCGGTCACGGCCGCCCGGGCGATCTCGTTGGCACCGGTTCCGCTGATGGTGCCCTCGTCGGCGATCTGGCCGCCCGACTCGGCGTAGAGCGGGGTGCGGTCCAGCACGAGTTCGACGCGATCCGCCCCGTCGGTACCGTGCGCGACCACCGGAACCCGCTTGCCGTCGACGAAAATGCCCAGAATCCTTGCCTCGGAGGTTAACTCGTCGAATCCGGTGAACTCGGTGGGTCCGGCGTCGACCAGCTCGCGGTAGGCGCTCAGGTCGGCATGCGCGTGTTTGCGCGCGGCGGCGTCAGCCTTGGCGCGGCGGCGCTGCTCGGCCATCAGTTCCCGGAAGCCGATTTCGTCGACCTGCAGGCCGGCCTCGGCGGCCATCTCGAGGGTGAGTTCGATCGGGAAGCCGTACGTGTCGTGCAGGGTGAAGGCGTCCGAACCGGACACCACCTTGGCGCCCGCCGCCTTGGTGGCGCCGGCGACCTCCTCGAACAGCTTCGAGCCCGAGGCCAGTGTGCGGTTGAACGCGGTCTCCTCGGCGACGGCGATGCGCCTGATCCGGTCAAAATCGGCGACCAGTTCGGGATACGACGGGCCCATCGCGTCCCGCACGGTGGCCATCAGGTCGCCGACGATCGGCTCCTCGATGCCCAGCAGCTTGGCCGAACGGATCACCCGGCGCAGCAGCCGGCGCAGCACATAGCCGCGCCCGTCGTTGCCCGGACTCACGCCGTCGCCGATCAGGATCGCCGCGGTGCGGCTGTGGTCGGCGATGACCCGGTAACGCACGTCGTCCTCGTGGTTGCCGACGTCGTACCCGCGGGGCGCGCGCGTAGCGACCAGGTCGATGGCCGGCCGCAGCAGGTCGGTTTCGTAGACGTTGTGCACGCCCTGCAGCACGAACGCGACCCGCTCGACGCCCATGCCGGTGTCGATGTTCTTGCGCGGCAGCGGCCCCAGGATCTCGAAGTCGGTTTTGCCCGTGCCCTCGCCGCGCTCGCTCTGCATAAAGACCAGGTTCCACAGCTCGACGTAGCGGTCCTCGTTGGCGATCGGGCCGCCGCCCACGCCGAACTCTTGTCCGCGGTCGTAGTAGATCTCCGATGACGGGCCGCACGGTCCCGGGATGCCCATCGACCAGTAGTTGTCTTCCATGCCGCGGCGCTGGATCCGCTCCGCCGGCAGGCCGGCGATCTCCTGCCATAGCGCAAAGGCCTCGTCGTCATCGAAATAGACTGTGGCCCAGATCTTTTCGGGGTCCAGCCCGTATCCGCCCTCGGCAACGTTGTTGGTCAGCAGATCCCAGGCGAGTGCGATGGCGCCGCGCTTGAAATAGTCGCCGAACGAAAAATTGCCGGCCATCTGAAAGAAGGTGTTGTGCCGGGTGGTGATCCCCACCTCGTCGATGTCGGGCGTGCGGATGCACTTCTGGATGCTGGTGGCCGTCGCGTACGGCGGCGTGCGCGCGCCCAGGAAGTACGGCACGAACTGGACCATGCCGGCGTTGACGAACAGCAGGTTGGGGTCGTCGAGGATCACCGATGCGCTCGGCACCTCGGCATGGCCCGCCTTCACGAAATGATCAAGGAATCTCTTCCTGATCTCGTGTGTCTGCACTTCTGATCCGCTTCTTCCTGTTGCTTGACGTAGGTTCCCAGCCTATTCGTCCCCCGGTGCCGTCGATCGCCCACGCCCGTCAGGCGGCTAACCCTCCAAAAAGCTCAACCGAACCGACCGCCGCGGATTGTCCCGGTTGAGGTCAACGAGCACGATGCTCTGCCAGGTGCCCAGCTGCGGGTCACCACTTGCGACCGGCACCGTCACCGACGGCGCGACGAACGCCGGCAGCAAATGGTCGGCGCCGTGGCCCTGGGAGCCATGCGCGTGCCGGTAGCGGTCGTCACGGGGCAACAGCCGTTCCAGCGTGTCGACGAGGTCGTCGTCGGAGCCGGCGCCGGTCTCGATGATCGCGACCCCGGCCGTCGCGTGCGGGATGAATACGTTGCACAGGCCGTCGCCGAAGCTGAAGCAGAACCTGCGCACCGCATCGGTGAGATCGACGATGCAGCGACGGGCGGTGTCCACTTCCAACACATCGGTATGCACCCCGACAAGCCTACGGCGGAGCGGCTGGGCCCAGCCAATCAAAATATCAACCCGGCCTACACCATTGCGGGGAGTTTGCCGGTAGGAGGAAGGTATCTGGTGGACCGGTGGCGCCACCGGGGCGCTGCCCCGAACAGGAAGGGGTGGGTCGTGTACGCACGCTCTACCACTATTCAGGCGCAACCCTCGTCCATCGACGCAGGAGTTGCGCATGTTCGCGATGAGGTCATGCCGGCACTGCAGGGCATGGCGGGGTGCGTCGGCATATCTCTTTTGGTCAACCGGCAGTCGGGCCGGTGCATCGTCACCACCGCCTGGGAGACCGAGGAGGCCCTGCGCGACAGCTTGGACCAGATAGCCCCGATTCGTGAGCGGGCCGCGCAAATGTTCGGGGGCACGCCAAGCGTCGACCACTGGGAGATCGCGGCGCTGCATCGTGACCACCCCTCGCCAGAAGGTGCGGGCGTGCGGGCGACCTGGGTCCAGGTGCCGCAGGGCCAGATGGACCAGGGCATCGAGTACTACAAGGCGTCCGTCCTGTCCCAGCTCGAGGACCTCGACGGGTTCAGCAGCGCCAGCCTGCTGGTCGACCGCGACTCCGGGCGCGGCGTGGCCTCCACGACGTTCGACAGCCTTGACGCCATGGAGCGCAACAGGGACCAGGCGACCGCCCTCAAGATCGCGTCGATGCGCGAGGCGGGCGTCACGGAACTCGACGAAGGCGAGTTCGAGCTGGCGCTGGCGCATCTGCGGGTGCCCGAGCTGGCCTGATCGATATCTGCGGCGGTGGACCGGCCGAACCAGGCGTTCGGCCGGTGCCGCCGCGCCCATTGCGACGCTCCGTCGGTAGGAGGAAGGTATCTGTTGGGACCGGTGGCGCCACCCGGGGCGCCGCCCCGACACAGGAGGGGCCGATCGTGTACGCACGCTCCACCACCATCCAGGCGCAACCCTTGTCGGTCGACATTGGCATCGCGCACGTCCGCGACGTCGTCATGCCCGCTCTGCAGGAGATGAACGGGTGTGTCGGGGTGTCGCTGCTGGTGGACCGCCAGTCCGGCAGATGCATCGCCACCAGCGCCTGGCAGACCATCGAAACGATGCGCGCCAGCGCCGAGCGGGTAGCGCCCATCCGCGACCGCGCCGCGTTGATGTTCGACGGCCACGCGAAGGTCGAAGAATGGGACATCGCTTTGCTGCACCGCGACCACCGCTCGCATGAGGGGGCGTGCGTGCGGGCCACCTGGCTCAAGGTGGTACCGGATCAGCTCAGCCGGTCCCTGAACTTCTACCGCGAGTCGGTGCTTCCGGAAATGGAACAGCTCGACGGGTTCTGCAGCGCCAGCCTGATGGTCGACCACCCCGCCTGCCGGCGTGCGGTCGCCTGCTCCACGTTCGACAGCATGGACGCGATGGCCCGAAACCGTGACCGGGCCACTGAGCTGCGCAGCAGGCGCGTCCGTGATCTGGGCGCCGAGGTGATCGACGTGGCCGAGTTCGAGCTGGCGATCGCCCACCTGCGGGTGCCCGAGCTGGTCTGAGCGCTCCGCGCGACCGTCGAATGTGCGGCTGGCCGCGCATTCGGCACCGAGTGTGCGGCCAGCCGCGCACTCGGCTTCACCGCCGGGCTTAGGGCAGCGAATCCCCGGGGAATCCGAGGCAGGGGTGCACCTCGTAGGTGAAGACTCCGGCCGCCACCCCGGGGTCGGCGTCCATGATCACGGTCGTGTCGTCGATGGTCGCGGCGAACACACAGACGCCGCACACCTCGGACCCGTCGGTCACCGGCAGCACCACCGCCATCACACCGTCGTCGCGGAGCCCGAAGTTGCGCCGACCGTGCTCCCAGACGATCCCCGGCGTCGTATCGTCATCGAACTTCGGGCCCTTCTTGAGGATGACGACGCTGTAGCCCTTGGCCGTGGGCAAAAGCTGGCCCATCTCCTCGTCGGTGAAGGTTTTCATGGCCCTCTCCTCTTACGGATGATTGCGCGCAGCCGGTCCAGCCGGCCGGCGATTTCACGTTCACCGCCGCGGCCGGTGGGCCGATAATAGTCCACGCCTAACAGCTCATCCGGCGGATATTGTTGGGCGACAACACCGTCCGGGTCGTCGTGGGAGTACCTGTAGCCCTGGGCGTTGCCCAGCGCGGCCGCACCGGAGTAGTGCCCGTCGCGCAGATGCGCCGGCACCATGCCGGCCTTGCCCGCCTTGATGTCGGCCATCGCCGCCGCCAGCGCGGTGGTGACCGCGTTCGACTTGGGCGCGCTGGCAAGATGGACGGTGGCGTGCGCCAGGGTCAGCTGGGCCTCGGGCATGCCGATCAGCGCGACGGTCTGGGCGGCCGCGACCGCGGTCTGCAACGCGGTCGGATCGGCCATGCCGATGTCCTCGCTGGCCAGGATCATCAGCCGGCGCGCGATGAACCGTGGATCCTCCCCGGCGACGAGCATGCGCGCCAGGTAGTGCAGCGCGGCGTCGACGTCGGAGCCGCGCACCGATTTGATGAAGGCGCTGATCACGTCGTAGTGCTGGTCGCCGTCGCGGTCGTAGCGCACCGCGGCTTCGTCGAGGGATTGCTCGATGGCGGCGACGGTGACGTGCTCGCTCGCCTCGGCCGCGACCTCCAGAGCAGTCAACGCGCGCCGCGCGTCGCCGGCTGCCAGCCTCACCAGCAGGTCGACGGCGTCGGGTTCGACCTGCATCCGCCCGCTCAGGCCGCGCGGGTCCTCGATCGCGCGCCGCACCACGGTGCGGATGTCGTCGGAGGTCAGCGGCCGCAGTTGCAAGATCAACGACCGCGACAGCAGCGGAGCCACCACGGAGAACGAGGGGTTTTCGGTAGTCGCCGCCACCAGCAGCACGATTCGGTTCTCCACCGCGGAGAGCAACGCGTCCTGCTGGGTCTTGGAGAACCGGTGCACTTCGTCGATGAACAGCACCGTCTGCTCGCCGCGGAGGAGTGCGGTCCGCGCCATCTCTATAACGGCCCGAACCTCCTTCACGCCGGCCGACAACGCCGACAGGGCCTCGAACCGGCGGCCGGTCGCCTGCGAGATCAGGGCGGCCAGCGTCGTCTTACCGCTCCCGGGCGGGCCGTACAGGATGACCGACGCCACGCCCGAGCCCTCGACCAGGCGGCGCAGCGGCGATCCGGGTGCCAGCAGGTGGCCCTGACCGACCACCTCGTCCAGCGATGCCGGACGCATCCGGACGGCCAGCGGTGCACCCGCCGACACGCCCAGGCCATTGTGGGTTGTCTGCGGCGCGCCGGGGAGGTCAAAGAGACCGTCGGACACGGCTTCAGGCATACCACGTCAGAGCGACAAGGTGCGCAGGCCGAGACCCGATGATATTAATCCGCGCGAGTTCGCCCCATATTTGTTAAGTTCCGGTTTGCCAAGTTCGGTGCGCGTCCCCTTCAGAGTGGAATCAAGCAGCTAGGACGGACATGAGCCAGCCTCCCGAGTATCCAGGCACCCCGCCCGACCCCCAGCGGGGAAACCAAAACCCTCCGGG
>Ga0318531_10000030_pt1 | contig 24672 bp, 38 predicted proteins | sample GRESIP053b4f25_FD_203486 | JGI IMG/M metagenome (GOLD analysis project Ga0318531, IMG submission 203486) | Tropical soil microbial communities from Luquillo Experimental Forest, Puerto Rico - GRE.SIPMG.053b4f25 | ecosystem: Environmental > Terrestrial > Soil > Tropical forest > Bulk soil... | reverse complement strand
CAGATCCGCGCTACACTCTGTTTGCATCGGGACTCCCCCTGGTCCTGAGATAAACCGTTAGTGCAACTCGATTTTCTCAGATCCAGGGTCCCGATGCACCTTCCCCCTTTGAGAAATGCGGGCTAGAAGGACGTCGCGATATCCGCGGCTTGCCCAGAGCGTCATCGGAACCACCGCCGCCACCACGGCCGGCGCTCCGTCAGCAATGCGAGACGGCTGCGCAATGCCGCAGCCTCGCAACCGCTGATCATCGCCGCGGTGCGGGCGTCGGCGAGCTCGGTGTAGAGACCATCAATCCGCCGCTGCAACTCATCAATCCGTTTGCGGCCGTCCTCGACCAATTGCCACTCAATCTCGCCTTGCCGCTCGGCTCGATCCGCCCGCTCGCGCTCGCGTTCGACGTCCTGGCGCAGCATTTCGACGGCTTGTGACAGGCTTTGCATCCCTGTCGCCGTCATGGGGTCTGCCGCTGGACCTCTCTCCGCAGCGTCGAGGCGCTCTCGCAAATCGGCGATGACGGCGTCCTTGTCGGCGATGCGTTCGCGCAGGACCGCAACCTCGGCGGCGAGCTCGCCCGCCCGGTCACCGGGGTGGTAACCGGGCCGGTCACCGGATCGGTCAGGGCGAATCGCGACCGACGGGCGCCCGTCGGGCAACCCCCGGTCAACCCCGGTTACGCCGTCGGACTCCCCCGGTCGTGACCGACGGTCGATGTCGGTCGGCAGCAAGACACGGGCAATGCCACCGACCTCGTTCGGGCTTTGCCGTGACCACCCCCGACGGCGCGCAAGCGCGCGCACGGCTTCGGGCGAAATGCCCAGCCGGTCAGCAGCTTGGCGATAGGTGAGCCAGTCCCCCAACGGTCAACTCCTGCAACGTGACCGTCGGGCAAAGCAGGCTTTGACCGTCGGTCAGACACGGTCAATGCCCGGTCAGCGGGGGATTTGACCGGGGGTCAAGCGCGGGGGAAGGCAGACGCGCGAAGCGACGATTATACCGGATTCTGGAGCCCGCCCCAGAATGCCCGCCAGGCGGCGCGGGGGAGGCCCAAAACAGGGGTATGTCGCTCCGGGGGTACTCCGGTAGGGCCGGCGCCTTGCCGTGTTTTTTGCGTGTCGGGGAACGTTGTGGGCCCACCAGGGGTTTCGACAAGCGCTGGCCCGCGCCCGGTCGTTGTCTTCCCGGGAAAGGGCTGGGGCAAGTCGGACAGTGTCCCGGGGGGAGTCTTGCCCGAACAACACCGACAGCCGGTGGGCCCTCTCCTTCCTTCTCTGGGCCGCGACCGGCCCATATCGCGTCGTTGGGTCTGAGTTCAACCCCACGCGCGCGGGAGCGCCGGCCCACCAGGGCAGGGCGGCACCGCCTTGCACGCTACGGCCGGGGGAACCGCTGTCGCGCACGAGGGTTAGTGCAACAGATCCCGGCTCTGGAGTCCGCCCCAATACCCGCTTAGGCTGTGCGGGGAGGCTTCAGGAGGAGCCGATTCGGGCCGGGAGGTAGGGGAGGTGGGTCGGGCGAGTCGCCTGTCTACGGGCTTCCCTGCGCCTCCTGTGCGCCGATAGCTATCGAAGGGACAGCCGGGCGTCGAGATCGCGGTCCCACAGCGCCCAATCGGTCTTGGTGGGCTTGCTGTCGAGCCGTGTGATTAGCGCCGCGCGCTCGGTAGCCGACAGCTGTGCCCCGTTCGGAGCGGCGTGCTCTCGTTGGAGAGCAAGCGGTGGTCCGGTTTGCTCTGGCGGTGGCTGGGGAGGTTCTTCTGACATGACTTGCGCGCCGTTGAGGCGCGCTCCATCTTGGTTTTTCTTTCGGTTCTGGGGTCGAGTCCGATTTTCGGACTTATAGCCTCGTCGGCCGGGTTCGCGCTCGAGCGGGTCGACGAAGCAGTAGCCGTTGCTGGTGCGGATCACCTGCCAGACGCTGACGAGGTGACCGAAGAGGTCGCGCTCCTGGCGGCGGATGCGAGCGATGCGGTTGACCCAGCTCAGCAGTCCGGCGTCCTCGAGCTCGCGTAGCGCCACGGCGACAGTCGAGCGGGCGCATTTGGCGGCCGCGGCGATCTTCTCGTAGGCCGGAAAGCAGCGGCCACCCCCATCTGCCCCGTGGAAGCGCCATAGGAGCGCTCTGAGCACGCGTAGGGTGGCCCAGGTCAGCGGGCCCTGGTGCTGGCGGCCTACCCGATTCGCGCTGTTATAGGCGTTCGCCGCGCCCCAGAGGCGGGCTTTAGCGTTGCCGTCGAGCTGATGTGAGGGCGCCGGGCCGAAGATCTTTTCGCGGCGCGGACGCAGGGAACGCGGCAGAGATAGTTGCAAACATGCTCCTCTCCGCCCGCGTCAGGCACAGACCTTCCCTGTCAGCGGAAATTCACCGCTTGACGGCCGGATGCGATGTCGGGGAAGCTCGGTGTTGCCACACACTGAGTTTCCCCGGTTCGACCGGATGCAAGGCCCGCCCCTCGGCGGGCTTCTGCTTTTCTGGGTGATGGGCTCCCAGAGAGTTGACGACAGCCGGTCAGCTTGCTGCCAAATTGGCAGCGTCGGCACTGCGCTTGCCGTAGGCCGCGGAAAGCCTTGTGGTCCGCTTTCCCAAATCCCTCACAGCGCCGGGCCTGGGGGCGAATCAAAATTACGCTCGGAGCGTAATTTGCACTGTCACTCCCCTAGTGAAGGCTTCAGCGATGCTTGCGGGCGTCAGCCTTCAATGTGGGGTGAAGCCCGATCGGGAACGCCCGGCGGGAATGCACCGAGGTCACCGATCAAGCGTTCGGCGCGGATAGCTCTCGCCTTCAAACCGATACCGTCTGCCGTGTTCGAGCGTCGCCGCCTCCGCTCGCCCTGTGGGTTTGGCGGACGACACTACCTCTCGGTCTTGTTGTTGACCGCCAGCGTCAGTCGAGGCTGGCCCTGGCGTTCGCGAAGCTGCGCCTCGGCACGCGCGGTTGTCACCGCGAGTTGTTCCGAGGTCATCTCGAAAGGCGTCAAAGGTTGCCCGACCACGGACAATTTCGGATGCAGGAAGGGGCACGCCGCAATCGCCAGCGAGTCGCGGTATTTTTCGTCCAGGCCCGGATCACACATCCGGCGCAACAGCCGGTCGAGTGGCAACTCGCGGCCCTGCGCTTCTACCGCACGCGCCCGCGCCGCCTTGCCGCCGCTGCCTCTCGGACGGCCTGATCCTGGCCGCCAACCGCCTCGTCCGCTGCCGACACCGATGCCCATGTTTTGATAATAATCAAACCGGCGGCTAATCAGAGCAGGCGATGACGCGACGCGAGCAACTCGAGCTTGAGTTCGAAAAGGCGTGGCTCGCCGTGCTCCTCGATGAGGCGCAACAGCGCCGCGAGCGGCTGCTCGAGGAGCTCCAGGCCGCCAGGACAGCCGGCGATCTCGGGCGCTATCGAGAGCTCGTGCGCGAGTGGCGGAGGTTCCCGAGGGTCTACGGCGAGGGACCGCCGCCGGTCTGAGCGGCCCGCGAGCAATTTCGCTCGGCGCAACCGCAACCGGCTCCACTAGCAGCCTGACGGCTTCGGCCCGGCGAAAATTGCGAATTACCAGTGTGGCGAGGGCCAGCAGCGCGATGCTAACGCAGAGCTGAATGTGGTCAGCAACGCGTAGTCGACTTCCGACGCCGCAGAAGACCAAAACCGAACAGTGCGGAACCGAGAAGAATCAGACTGGCCGGCTCCGGCGCCGCCAGTGCCGGCTCCAGGATGCCCCGGATCTCACCACCGGGGAACATCATGGTGTGGATATTCAGATAGGCGGTACCGCCTACGATTGCCGCCTCCAGCGCTAGCTCTGCCGCCCCAACGCTACCTACATCGCTGACGAAGACTGGGTTGTAGCTCGAAGCTTGTGTGAGATTGAGGGTATTGTCGTAGGTCCCGGAGGTCACCCCCAAAGGGAAGTTAAGAAAAGTAGGGGTCGTAGTGGCCACAATGAAGTTGCCGGCTAATGGCGGGGAAGCCACGCAGCAATGGATGTGCGAGGCCGTGGTTACCGATGTTAGGCCACTGAACGTCACGTCGACGTGCAGGGTGTGCGCTGTGGGATCAATCACCACCGTTGTAAATCCCGTCGCGGTCGACGTGTTGGGCGGAATTTCCGCCGCTCCAGTGAGGTTGGCGTCGAAGGTCATCGGTACGGCAGAGGCCGGCGTCTGGAACGCCAGGGTCGCCATAAGCATCAACGCCGGTGGGATATATCTCATTTCTGTCCTCCCTATGCGCAGGTGCGCCCCGATTGAATGGATCGATCCGTCCCCATTTCCCGCGACGGCGCAGTGATAACGGCGCTCCACTCTATCGTCAATGACGATAGAAACACCTTCTAGAGCACTTTCTTTCGTTAACCACGATGCTATATCGGCGGCATGAAGCTCGCCGAGTGGATCGAACAGAACCAACTCTCGCTGACCGAGGTCGGACGCCGCCTCGGTACCTCGCAGGGACACATCAGCGATCTCTGCGCCGAGCGCTTCTGGCCCTCACGCGAGGTCTTCGCTAGGCTCTGGCGGCTTACCAGCGGTGCGGTGACGCCGAACGACTTTCTGTCGCCCGAGGAACGCGGCGAGGCCTGAAGCACGCATTTCCGGCTCTTACAGGGCGCTGTGGCATTGTGACGGAAAATACGCGTGAGCTTTGCTCATGTGATCATTTCGGCTGCCGCTGGCGGCCTTCGCCCGAGCCTGAGCGCCAACACTTCGAGTTTGACCGAGCCGCCCGCACCGTCTGGATCCCGGCCCGGTGGCGAGCGGACGTGAGGAGACCGCTTCCGTCAGTCAGGCACCCAGAGGTCGCACCGACTTGCCCGGTGGCCCGATAGAGTCTGGTTCCCATAGTCAGCCGCCTGCCCTACGCCAGGAGTGCTGGCGGTGCGATGACGGTACTGGCGATTTATGGTCACGGTGGGAAAGTTAGGGAGCCGTCAGCTAAACCATCCCAAGCCGGCGCGCGCAACATGCCATCCATCCTCCGGGTCCGAGCCCCCCGGCCGTCACCCAGACTGCAATGTGAAGGATCCGGTTCCTACGTTCAGGCGAGCGCTAAGGATCGATCACGACGACGGCGACGCCACCCAAAGACACCCATTCCGGTAAGCGCCGCCCCGAACAGCGATATGCTCGCGGGTTCGGGAACCGCCTCGGTTACGCCGGTCAGTGAGAAGGCGGCGTTGAAAGTCGTGCCGCCGACGATGTCGGTGCCGACCCGCAACCAGTCCGGTTCAAGCATTGCATCGCGGGTCCACGACTGCAGATCCGTGAAACCTGCGGGAAATGGCGTGCCCGGAGGCACGATCGGCCTGGGTGCCGATAGCCACAGAAACTCACCGGTGGTGGTTTCTACCTGCGGCACAAAGAAGAAATGGTCTGGCTGAAGTGAGAAAGGTGTCGTGAAGGTTACGTCGAACTCGATCTCCTCACCCGTTACCGGCCCAGTGCCGCCTGTCGGCGCCACAAATGGTACTGGGATGCCGCCGGGCAAAACCGAATTGGTCGCAGTGAAGAGGCCCTTGTCCATAGTCGTGAACGTGAGATTGCCGCTTGCGGTGTTGCGATCCTCCAACTCCACATCCGATGGCGAATTGACCCGCGTCGGCACGTTAGGTGTCGAGAAGGTGGCCGGCCCGCTTGTCCGACCAACATCCGAAAGGTTCGGAAATACCTCGTAAATCTGGACCACAACCTGACCGATGTTGGTTGTTGTCGCGCCGCCGGCCAACAGACCCGTGAAGGTCGCACTTTGAATTGAGGTTGGCGAAGTAAGAACAAAGTCGTCAGCCGACTCGATCTCGTTTGATGGGGCCGGCGAAACAGCAGTATCCGGACGCGTAGCGGTCGCAATCCTTCCGTCCGGGTTCCCCGTACTGAAGAAAAACGGGTCCGCTGCTGCCGGCAGCGGTGTCAGGAGACCCAACAGGACCGCCATCCCGGCCGTCTTTGCGCTATGAGCTTTGACGGTGTTCATCAGATCCTCCCTGAAGGCCGAAATTTCGGTGACGAACGAGCCGTCACACAGTTGGGGAATTGACGCCAGCAGGCCCGATATTCCCAAAGATCCGCGCTCATTTAGCACAAATGACGTCGCTAATTAACGTTAAAAGTTCTACATCCCGATTCCCCGCATTTTCAGCCGACGATCGGATCACCTGTCCGGTGCAGCCCTGGGCGGCAAGCAATCGGTGCACGGGTCAACACCAGGGCGCCCGGAGAGGGCCGATCCCGTAGCGTCTCGTCCCGACTTTCGGATTGCCCTTCCGTTCTTCGACGAGCCGCGCGAGCGCTACCGGCTGCCGAGCTCGCCGCCCGGCGCGCGGGCATTGGGACCGCACGAGGTCTTCAGGCTCAAGGCGGCAGGCAGAGTTCGTCAAGATCATGGCGGAACTGAGCGCATTGGGGGTGCTGCGCGAGCCCGCCTCAAGAAACTGAGAATTGTGCTAAACTAAACGCGATTCGCGGGCCGGCTTTCCCCCGGCGGCTTCCGCGAGGTTGCATGCGCAGGCGTTTCGGCGCTGACCCCCGGCGCCGAGCGCTGCCTGGTCAAGTGCCCGGCTGTGCCCGGGCAGGAGGCGGGGGAATCATGGACGAGGCGGACGGCCAGGACGGCTGGCTGACCTACAGCGAGGCCGCAGAGCGGCTCCGGAGCACGGCCGAGGCGGTGCGACGGCGTGCCCGGCGGTACAACTGGCCGCGCTTGCGCCCCAATCTGCCCGGCGAGTATGCCCGGGTCCGGGTGCCCGAGATGCCTGCCTCTGCCCGGGTTTGCCCACCCGCGCCCGACGAGCACTCGACGGTGCCCGACGGGCAGGTGCCCGGGGCGCCGCCGGGCAGTGCCCAGGGCACTGATTCTGCCCGGGTAGCTGAGATGGCGATCGAGGCGCTGCGCGAGCAGTTGGTTTCCGAGCGCCGCCGGGTCGACGAGCTGCTGCACCAACTCGCCGACGCTCCGGAGAAAGGCCCAGAGACAGACCCGCTGCCGACCATAGCGATTCAAACCCTGTCACAAGCCGTCGAGATGCTGCGTGAGGACGTCGGACACGAGCGCGACCGGGCGGATCAGGCTGAACGGCGGATCGACGAATTGTTGCACGACCTCGCCGACGCGCGCACCGCGGCAATGATCACCGGCTGCGAGGCGGCGGCGTTGCGTGCGGAGAACGCGCTCTTAAAGGCTCGCCCCTGGTGGTGGAGGTGGTTCCGGTGAGCGTATTATGAGTCGGCCGAGCGTCCCGCTCCTTCGTGATGACGGGCGCCCCTGAGTGGGTTGGCGCCTTACGATCATCAGCCAGGGTGTCGTGCTGTTCAGGGCGAGCACCCGCTCGCGCCAGGAGGCCGAGGATCTGGCCGCCGAGGCTTGGCGGCTGCGTCCCGATGTCAAGATCTTCATCCGTCCACCGGACGGTGTCGCCTACGGTCCCGTAACGCTAAGGAGCGATCCGCGTCAGCTGGAACTCGATCTGGGGCCGGAACCGCCACTCACGGGCCACCGATGATCCCTGAGGGGCGCAACGCCGGCAGTCCGGGCTTCCGGCGCCGTGGTGGCGATGGCGCTATGCTCCCGTCACGTGACGGAGGGGTGAGCGATGGCGCGCAGCGGAGCCGAGCGGCAGAAGGCCTACCTCGGCCGGCAGAAGGACGAGCTCATGGTGCTGCGGCAGCGCGTGCAGGACCTCGAGGGCGCGCTCGCTGCAGCCCAGGGAAGGCTGGCCGAAAGCGAGCGGCTGCGACTGACCAGGACGGCCCCGCAGCAGGTCGCCTATCAGCTCGCCGAAGCGCTTGACGATGCCGACCTGGCGCGGCTGTGGGTGCTGCTCGGTGAGCATCTGAAGGCGGGCTCGCAGCGCGGCCAGGACCGGCGACAGCCCGAGTCGCCGGAACAGCGCAAGGTTCGGCGTCTGGCGAGCTACCTCTATCCATCGCCGCGGCGGTCCCCATGACCGATCGCGCCTTCGAGGAAGCCGGCATCAAGAGCGAGGCGGTCCAACGATGATGTCGGAAAAACGCAATTTTACTTGCCCCGAGACCGAAGCGCCGTGCGAGCGCCGCGAGTGCAAGAGGGGCCTATGCGCCATTCAAAAAGAGGGGGAGGCGCGGCGGCGGGATCTCCTCTCAGCCAATTACTGGGGCGAATTCAGCAAAGCGGACGTCGACCGCGAGATGCACGGGCTCGCCGAAGTCGTTATCAAGAGCGCTTACCGTGCCAAGTACGGCAAGCCGATCGCCCCAGAGATGTTGCGCGAAAAGCGCAACGAATATCTCAGAGCCAAGCACGCCAGTATCGCAACGCGGGCGCGCGAGATCCTGCGGGGGCGCAGGTCAGGACCCTCTATCGAGGATCTTGGACTTTAAAAATTTACCAGCCGTGACCGCACGGGGAGGGTTCTCAAAGAGCGCGCTTGTAGGTTGCCCAATGTCCTGCGGTGGCGGTCCTGGCGTCTTTGGCGCGAACTCGCAATTATTTGGCCGGGATTATCAAGCGGACGCCCGGCAGCGAATACCTCTGAGCCACCCGGCGCGGAATGTGTCCGCAGGGCGAGGAGCGGCGTCCCGTCTGGACCAAGGCGCGATCGAGGGCTCCGGCGGCCGGGTTAGACGTTTCAGCTTGTAATCGTGCCGTCTGCTGCCGACCTGGGCACGCCGTCGAACTGTCCGTCAGATGTTGCCCAGCCGAGCCTCGAGATCGCGGGCCTTGATTTTCCCAATCGGCGGGATCTCGCGCCGAGGTTTCGAGGGGAAACTGATAGTCGGGCAGTTTACCGACGTGCCCAGGTCGGCAGCAGACGGCGTGATTACAGGCAATGAAGTGCCGCCCCTCGGGCTCCCCGCTACGATCCCCTCGATCACGCCTTTATCTTTTCCGACTTACACCAAACCCGGCGGCCGGGCTCGCGGTCGAGCGGGTCGAGAAGCTGGTAGGCGTTGCTGGTGCGGATCACCTGCCACACCGAGCCCCACTGCCCGAACAGATCCTGCTCGCGGCGGCGGATGCGGGTCAGCCGGTGCACCCAGGTCAGCAGCCTGGCGTCCTCCAGCGCCTTCAGCGCGACGCAGACAGTGTCGCGGTGACACTTGGCGGCGGCGGCGATCTTCTCGTAGCTCGGGAAGCACCTTTCGCCGCCATCGGCGCCGTGGAAGCGCCAGAGCAGCGCGCGCAGCACCCTGAGGCTCGCCCAGGTCAGCGGCCCCTGGTGCTGGCGCGGCACCCGATTCGCGCTGTTGTAGGCGCCGGCCGTTGCCCAGATGCGAGCCTTGGCGTTGCCGTCGAGGCGGTGCGAGGGCGCGTCTCCGAATATCTTCTCGCGCTTTGGCCGCAGATGTCGCGGCAAAACAAGCTGCATGCGGGCTCCTCGCCCGCGCATTGGACGCACCTTGCCTGTCAGCGGAAATTATCCGCTTGACGGCCGGTCGGATTGTCGGAGAAGCTCGCGGTTGCCACACCAACGAGTTTCTCCGGTTCGACCGGTATGCAAGGCCCGCCCCCTCGGCGGGCTTCTGCTTTCTGGGCTATCGGGCTCCAGAGGTTGACGACAGCCGGTCAGCTTGCCGCCATCGGCGCCGCTGCGCAGCGCGATCGCGGCAGTGCGGCGGAAAGTCTGGCGGTCCGTGCTGGCGAAACGGCAAGTCTTGCCAATTTTCCCGCGAATCAGCGCCCGCGCGTGCACGGCTCAACAAACTTGGTGAGGGTTTGCCGGCTGAAGCGGGGAACCCTTCCCGGCTTCCTGGCGGGCGTCCGGGTCTGTTCCCGAGCGCGGAGGACGATCAAGACCGGCTGGCTCGCGCCGAGACCCCGCTGCTGGTCGCGGCGTGACCGCGACAAAAATTGCGACCCAAGCTTCGGAAACCCCTGCCGGACCCGAATCCCGGAATTAACTATTAATTTGGCCTGCGATGAAGGACATGTCGGCGAGAGGCGGCGTCGGCCAACCAAGGCACGATCGATGGCATCGCAGGCCTTGATCAACCTGTAATCGTGCCGCCCGCCTCACCTACCGGCGTAGATTTGCGGCCCGGTTGGTGGCCGGGGCAGCCTTGCGCATCATATCCGATTGATTTCGCTCGTCGAGTGGGGCATTCGCCCGCATCCCCGTCCGCTGCCCACCCCTGTCGGCGACCCGATTTCGATTTTGTGCACAACAAAATCCGACCACCCCGGCTTGCCACCAGCCGCCGGCAAACGTGTCCTGTCCGACATCTCTATCCTCGCGCCCTATTGAACAGCTCGGCCCGGCCCTCCGCCTGGCTATAGCCCGGGTTCTTGATCTTCAGCCACCGGGTGCGCGGGCCGTACGGATCAGCCAGGCGCTTGGCGACGATCCCCTCGAGGTCGTGTGCGCACATCAGCGCGAAGAGCTCGCACCCGCGGCCAACGACCGAGAGCGTCTCGGGGAGGAGTGTGCATCGGGTTGGCAGAAGGCTCAGCAGGTGCAACCGGCGCTCGCTCAGCGGCAACGCTCGCAGGTCCCTGCCATCGGCCCACAGAATGTCAAAGGCCACATAGGCGGGCGCCTGCGCGCCCCGCAGCAGATCGTAGAACTGCGGGCGCCCGCTCTCGTCGGCCGCGATCACCTCGCCGTCGAGAATGGCCTCGTCGAGGTCGAGCAGGGCCGCCAGCTCGCCGCCGAGCTCGTCAAAGCGCCCCATCGGATGGCCGTTGCGCGAGACAAAACGGCCGCGCCCTTGCTGGACATAGCACACGGCCCGAAAGCCATCGTATTTGCAGTCGAAGAGCCAACCGGCGCCGTCGAACGGCTCGGCTCGCCGGGTCGGAATGATCGGCTGTACCTGCGGCAGCGTCACCGTCAGGGCTTCGCGCCGGTCAGGACAAAGCTGATGTCCCGAGCGCCGCATTGCGAGCACACCAAGCGCCCGACCCAGTCGCGGATGGGCGTTGCCGCACCGTACTTCCCAGCCATCGCGGCGACGTCGGGCTCGGTCCGATGCCGGCACGCGTTGCACCATACGATCAGCCGCGCCTCGGCGGCAGCCGTGCTGCCCAAGGTCGCCGGCGGCCCGGTATAGGCCTTCACCGCCGCTTGTACCGGCCCCTGCCCGGCAGCTCGTACACCTTGGGCGCCGGGCGGTGCGCCAGCTCCGGCGGTAGCCCGTCGACCTCGCCGAACTTCATAAGAATGTCCTTCAGCGCCCGCACCCGCGGCGACATCGGGTAGCGGTCGCTCTCGACCGCATCGATGAGCAGGTTCAAGAGCGCCCGGTCTCTTCGTCGTCGAGCGGAGCCGCAGCGGGCGGCAGCGGTTCCGGGTCCTCCTCCTCGGGTTCTGGCTCTTCTCGCTCCTGTGGCTCATCCGGCTGATCATCGGGCACCACCACCGGCACCGGCGGCGGCTCGACCGGCGGTGCATGTGGTTCCTGGGCACGGGCCTCGAGGCACACCTCGGCGGAAGCCGTTATGCTGTCGTCAGCCATGATCGTGGCACCTCCACGATGAGTGGTCAGAGGCGCTGATCGGCTCTATCCGCGGCAGCCCCATCCCGATGATATGGGCTGCTCCGGGCCGCTTCCCGCTTTTCCAAAATCGTGCCGACTTCCGAGAGGGGGTCTCAAAATTGCGGGTCCCAGCGTCGAGGCCGCGGATTTCCCCGAGTAGCCGCGCCTCGTGAACCCTCCCGCTCGCCTATGGACCGAGAACGGCGTCCTCCGTTCTTGGCCCCGATCACCGCCTCGGTGCGTGTCACCGAACGGACGGCCCCGCCCTCCGGTTCTGAACGTCGCGTTTTTTTAAATGGAGAGTCTGGCCCGGCCACTCTCCGCTAAATCAGGCTGCGGTCCGGCATAGAAGGCCTGTACAAAAAACCTAGCTGAGAGCCCGCCCTGAGAATGGCGCTTTCCCTAGCTTGACGATAACGCCCCACGACCGTACGTAAACCGTGTGATTTTCGTATATGAGCGAGACCGATGAACGGCAAGCGTGTCGGGTTGTATCTGCGGGTTTCGACCGGCGAGCAGACCGTCGAGAACCAGCGGCAGGCGCTGACCGCGGCATGCGAAGCGCGCGGCTGGCGGATCGTCGCCGAGTTCGAGGACAACGGTATAAGCGGCGCCAAAGGGCGGGATAGCCGGCCCGGCTTCGACCGGCTGCTGAAGGCTGCCACCCAGCGCAAAATCGATGTCGTCGCGGCATGGTCGGTCGACCGGCTTGGCCGCTCGTTGCAGGACCTCGTCGGCTTTCTCGCGGAGCTGAATGCGGTTGGGTGCGATCTCTACCTCGAGCGCCAGGCCGTCGACACGACCACGCCGGCCGGACGGGCGTTGTTCCAGATGCTCGGCGTCTTCGCGGAGTTCGAGCGCGCGATCATCCAGGAGCGCATCAACGCCGGCATCGCTCGGGCGAGGGTGAAGGGAACCAAGAGCGGCAGGCCGATCGGACGGGCGCGAATCGGCGCCAAGCTCGAGGAGGCGGTCCGGGCGTCTCTGATGAGCAGGAACGGCATCCACAAAACGGCGCGCGCCTGCGGCGTCGGCACTGGAACCGTGCAGCGCGTGAGGAACGCCATGATGCGGAGCGAAGAAGTCGGCGTGCTATAAGAGTACAGTGGCGGACGTCATTGCAATGCGTGCTCGGGCCCTCATGGCCTGGCCTGCCATCGGGATCACATCCCTGAAGTGAAGGGTTCAGCCCGTCCGCGGCCGTCACCGGGCTGAGCGCATCAAGGTCATGCAGACGTCACGGCCAGTTCGCCTCCTTCGTCTCCGCTCAGAAAATCGCAAGACCCACGACACCACTCGCCAGGAGCAGCAAGCTCCCTGGTTCGGGAACAGCGGTGGTCGCCAGGCCTCGCTCTCATCGAGCCGGCGGCGAAGATCCGCAACGGCTGCACGTGATTCGGCCAGGAAGTCCCGTAAAGTCTCGATTTCGCGACGTTGCAACTCGTCGCTCTGCAACGGCTGCGCACCGTTGCCGATCGTTGCTCTGGTGCCGAACACGCGCTCCAGCTCGCTGATGTCGATCTTGCGCTCGCCACCCTCGGCGAGGCTGTAGGCGAGCTTACCGGACTTCATCGCCCGGTGAATGGTCGCGCGGTTCTTGCCGCTTAACCGAGCCGCCTCGGCCAGTCCGATCAGTGCCATTGGTGCCCCCGTTGCCAATCGTTGCAGGGCAGCGCTGTCGCAGCCGCTGCGTCGCGTCGCCTACGCCGGGGGAAAGCGAGGCCGATCAAGAGGCTACAACGGTTGCGTGACGTATCAAGTGAAATTGGCACCGTCCCCAGTCGAGATCGCGGTTTCGGAGGCCGCAATCGGCCTTGGTGGGCGGAGGGGGTGTCGAGGCCAGCGATCAGCCACGAGGCGACCCCGCAGGGCGGGTGATAAGCCTGGCGCGAACTCGCAATTAATTGGCCGGCATTATCAAGCACGCGGTTAGCGGGCGGACCACGTCAAGAGCATCGCAAAGGGCAATCCTGCCCGTCCACAAAGGAGGTTGCGATGTTCAGAAAGATCCTGCTCGCCACCGCCGCGGTCGTCAGCCTCGCCGGCGCCGCACACGCTGAGAAATATCAGATCGAGGGTAAATTTGAGGGCTGTAATTACGACCGAATTTACAGGCTGACCGATGGTCAACTTCTTACCTGTCACAGTTACGGCCACCATTACGCCTATAGACCAGAAGTTATCCGGCTAGACGGAAGCAGGGTTGTAATCGACGGCGAGCGTTACGAAGCCACGATTGGTTATTGACCACACCTGATCATGGCCCCGTGGCAGGGACCGAAACTGAAACCACGGAAAATCACCCCCCCAACCTGTCGCTGAAACGATGCGCGAAGCCGTCCTTTTCCACCGCTGCCGCAAGGCGCTTGGGTTGTCGCAACCAGCGATTGCCCGAGCACTGCTAATCGCCAGCGACCGCACCGTCCGCCGTTGGGAGCAGGGCGAACTCACGGTTGCCGGCCCCGCTTGGGTGGCGCTCGGATATTTGCTCAAGGAAGGCGACGAGATGACCCTGGCGGACAAGGTTGCCGAAGTGGTGCAGCAACGCCGAATGGAGATGTACTAGTGGATAAAATCTAACGCTTAGTACCCGCGCTGGGAGTCCGCTCGGGTGGAAACTGGACATTTTGATCTCGTGCGGCCGCAAGCCCTCAGCCGTCAGTGGGTCAGGATCAGGCCGCTGTTATAGTTTGATATTCGAGCACCCTGTAGGCGCCGCCGATCTACGCAGACACACGGCAATCACTAGATGAGTTCCGACCCCGCAAAACGGCGATACCACGCTCCTCCAGCTCGTCCCGAATAATGTCAAGCTTCTGGCGGCGATCAATCCACGGTGAGATCGCACTGCGTAAGCGCGACCGTATTTCACGCCGACCGCCAGTACAGCTGAGCAACGGCGCGCACGGTGCCTCCTGGGTTGTTGGATGCCCGTAGTTACGAAGGTATTCGGCAAAATTGATCGCGCCCTCTTCAACGTTTCTCAGAGTTTCGCACGGAGCGCCTTCTGCATAAATCGTGTTGTGGCGTTCGAGCTTGATATGGAAGAACTCTAATTCATCAAGCTCGCGCGGATCGTAAACCGTAATCGTCGTGCCGTTGATCAGGCTACCAGCTGTCACCAGGACGCCATCGATGAGCAGTGCGTGCTCCTGCGTGATATACAGATCGGCACACGGGACATCGAGACCAAGCGCCGATCGAGTGAACCGAACCGGTAGCACCTTTTTGACCCACGCATTCGTCGGATCACTCTTCTTGAGCGAGTAGTGACCGATCCATTGAATGAGACATGTCCCTCCAAACACAGTTGGCAGTAAATCACCCGGTGACAAGTCTTCGACCTTTCTGTCTCCCTCCGCGGTCCGGATATTCGTGCCCTTCAGAAAGCAACCATTGCCTTGGCCATTACCACCTTGGCCATTACCACCTTGGCCATTACCACCGGCTGCGGCTGCTGGCCTAGGCGTCGTCAACCTCGCCAAAGCCGCAGTCCCTGCTATCGCGCCCACCTTTATGAGATTGCGGCGCGATGTCCGAATTCCGGTGGGGACCTTTTCTAGAGCGGTCATGTTTGCGCCCGGGACTGTCAGCCTCGACAATTTGTAATTTTATTATATAAGTGATCGTGTAGAGCAACTTAAAAAGATGGTAAATATATAGTTTTTGATTAACTATCTTTATTAACCGGAAGAACGGGCCTGACACAATAATTTGAGGCACGGGCCTCATCAACACACGCTCTTAGTCGTGGTTTGCGTCGGGGGCCCGAGCCGCGCGGTGCGCGATTATCTCGGCGACCCCCCAGGCCATCACCAGCCCGCAACCATGAACGACCGCTTAGGGTCGAGAGGCGCCCTCGGAACCGGGTAACAAGCGTCAGATTTTCACCACTAGCGGGCGACAACCGCTGGAGACGTAAGCCGGGCTTCGAGATCGCGGCTCCAGGCCGCCCAGTCCTCGCTGGTGGGCTTGGTGTCGAGCCTTGTGATCAGCGCCGACCGCTCGGTGTCCGACAGCCGTGCCCTATCCGGAACGGCGTGCTCTCGTTGGAGAGCAAATTCGGGCGGGTCCGTCTGCTCGGGCGGTGCCCGGGGGGCCTCCTGTGACATGACTTGCGCGCCGTCGAGGCGCGCTCCGTCTTTCTGTTTCTCTCGGTTCTGGGGTCGAGCCGGATTTTCCGACTTACACCAAACCCGGCGGCCAGGATCGCGGTCGAGCGGGTCGAGGAGATGGTAGCCGTTTGAGGTGCGATGCACCTGCCACTCGCTGCCCCAATGGCCGAAGAGATCGCGTTCGCGATGGCGGACTTTGACGAGCCGGTGCACCCAGGTCAGCAGCCCAGCGTCCTCCAGTGCGGCGATTGCGACGCACACACTGTCGCGGTGACACTTCGCGGCCGCCGCGATCGTCTCGTAGCTCGGAAAGCAGCGCCCGCCACCGTCGGCGCCGTGAAAGCGCCATAGGAGCGTTCTGAGCACGCGCAGCGTCGCCCAGGTCAGCGGGCCCTGGTGCTGGCGCGGCACCCGATTCGCGCTGTTGAAGGCCGCCGCCGCAGCCCAGACGCGGGCTTTGGCGTTGCCATCGAGCCGATACGAGGGCGCTGGTCCGAAAATCTTCTCGCGCCGGGGCCGCAGGTAACGCGGCAAAACAAGCTGCAATGCGGGCTCCTCGCCCGCGTCAGGCACGCACCTCGCCTGTCAGCGGAAATTCTCCGCTTGACGCACCTCGAATTTTCCGGAAAGCTCGCGACTGCCAGATCACGAGATTTTCCGGTTCGCCGGTATGCAAGGCCCGCCTCGGCGGGCTTCTGCTTTTCTGGGCTGTTGGGCTCCAGATGGTTGACGACAGCCGGTCAGCTTGCCGGCATTGGGCGCTGCGTCACTGCGCTTGCAGTAGCGCCGCAGAAACCCTTGTGATCCGCACACCGGACGCCATCAACGGCTAGTGGTGCCGGGCGAATCGATATGCTGCCGATCTCCCGCAACTACCGGGAGCGGCAAGGCAGGAGTGTCGTCAACAACCCCGTCACCGGACGGCGGCTGATCGTTCTCCCGGTCGACGCGTCCGTGAGAGCCCGGTGCTGCCGGGCTCTCTGCCGAGCACAACCGATATTCACACTGCCGAAAGCGCGCAGGTCACACTCCGAGCGGCCCTCCGGGGTGATTTCTGACGGGTTGGCGCGGGATATCAATTTTTTGGCCGGGATTATCAAGCGGGGCCCGCCTTAACCCCGTATCTGTAACCCCGCACTCGAAATTTGTGGGGCGGCCGGGCGGCTTTACCCGGCTTGCAATCCTCATCAATCAGGAACAACAGAAATGCGACAACCCCCGCCGGGCGCGTTGCGCCTAAAGAGTGAACCGAGCCGAAAACTGCCCGACCCGCCGGTCAGGGTTCCCGCGCAGGCCGGCTACTGCTGGGCGACGGTGTGCATCAGCGCAGGCCCGCATTGGCCCGATGTCGCCAACTGCGGCAACCACGCCCGCCCAGATTTCCTCACCTGTGCCAGGCACGCCAGCCGCGAGCCGGCTGCGCAGTCGCTCAAAAACAACCTGCCCTGAACGAAATCTTCTCTATCCGGCCCTTTGCCGCCTGCTCGGCCTTGGGGCTCTAGGTGAGGACGGACGGCCATGACTGCGACCATGCGATGGACGGATTGCCCTGCTCCAACGCGGCCATGGCGAGGCGGATGGTCAGCGGCGCCACGATCCCACGGTATTCACGCCATTGTGGGCTGAGCGGCCTAAGTGCAGTGCTACCGATCCGCGTAATCGCTGCCGTCGGGTTTGCGACGCGAATTCGTCGCGTGACGCCTACCGGATGAATGATCAGGGCGAGCTTACCGACGGCCTGATCGTGGTATGTTCCGTTCCTGCCCCGGTTCCCGAGGCCCTTCGATCTGGGCTCGCCGGAGTATCGACTGATCGGGTTCGACACTGATGTCACCGATCATATAAACCAATCGCCAATGGTCAGCGCACCACGCCGTAGCGCCGCCGCCGCGATCGGCAACGCAGGGTGCGCCGCACCATTCCCAGGTGCCGTTCCCCGGCTCACCGACGATCCAGCGGCAGCCGTCGGCCACGACGTCGGGCCAGCCAAGCCGAGTCTCGAGAGCCGCTAATGCCGGATCCTTCCGCGGGCGTTCAAATTTGATCAATCGCTTCGTGCCTTCGATGCAATGATCGTTTCGGCCCACTTGTTAGACTCCAGCTTATGAGACATGCGGCGATGGGGTCCGGGTTGAACATCCAGCCGCGTCCGGTCGTGGCCTTGCCCCGAAAGGCTGGCGCTCGCCGCGTCCAGGGGCAGATGGTCGGCGCGCTGTCTTCTATCTTGCGAAATCGCGCCAAAACTTGATAAAATGAGCCACGGGACGGGGTGATGCGCATTGTCCCGAGGAGAGTTTGTTGCTGTGGACCCGAGGCGTCGCCGCTCGCGCGACGTTGAGCTACCTCGATCGGCGGGGGATCGACGCGAAGCCGGCCCTGCTCGAGGCCGGGCTCACGCGAGGTCAGTTATCGCAAGACGACATCAGCGTGTCCGTCGCTTCCCAGTATCGATTTCTCGAGCTGGCCGCGGCAGAGGCCGACGATTCGCTCCTCGGACTGCACGTCGCAGCAGAGATGGACACGCGGGACATTGGCATTCTTTTCTACCTTACCGGGTCGTCGCCGACGGTCTCGAAGGCGCTCGACAACCTGGCGCGTTACAGCAAAACCACAAATCAGGCTCTCATCGTCGAGATCTTGCGGCGGAAGGACGAGGTAATCCTGGCGATCCGCCATGTGCAGGAGTTCGATGAGCCGCACCGGCAGTTTTTCGAGCTCCTTGCACTCTGGTTCGTGCGGACACTGCACAAGGAGACGAACCGCGATTTCGCCCCGTTGCGGGTAACGTTTACCCACGCCCGAAACTCCGATTTGAGGGAGGTTCACCGCCTGCTGCGGTGCCCTGTCGATTTTGCGCAGGCGGTGGACAGCTGGGTCCTGCCGCGGCATGTCCTGGACCTGCCGATGGTGTCCGGGAATAGTCGCCTGCTGCGGATCCTGACGACGCACGCCGACGATCTGCTCGCCCAGAGGCACTCGGTCTCCGGGCTCCAGGGGATGGTGGCAAACCAGCTCGTCAGCCTGCTTCCGAGCGGCGAGGCGCGGGCGGCGGCGGTCGCGAGGCGACTGGGCATGAGCACGCGGTCATTCACCCGAAGCCTGGCGGAGGAGGGGACGACCTTTGGTGAAATCCTCGAGCGGGTAAGACAGCGCCTTGCCACTCGGTACCTGGCAGATGATCGGAAGTCGGTCCAGCAGATCGCCTGGTTGCTCGGCTACTCGGAGCCTGGGGCGTTCAATCACGCTTACAAAAGGTGGACCGGTGCGACGCCGAGGCGAGCGAGAAAGCCTTCTCCGGCGCCGCGATGAGTGACGCTGGGCTAGGCCGGCCCGACCGTCCGTCGGATCATGATCTCGACATCAGGGCGCAGCCGGCGCGCCTCGGCGGCCAAGTCCTCCGACGGCGACTGTCGCCAGCCTGACCAAGGCGAGAGGCACCGGCCTCGCATGTAAGGTCTCCGTTCAACGGTGAGCCACGTTGTTTGGCATGACCGGCGGCCCTTCCGGACCTCTGCAGCGCTCTTCGGCAAGGCTCGCGAGGTATTGCTGGCGCGCCTGAAGGGAGGCCTGCTCGGTCCCGGCAGCGCCCTGGAAGTCCATGCCGAACCACAGGATCGGAATGAACAGTCCGGCGACACCGGCGACCACATTCTGCGCTACCTTCCCGCCCTGCTCCGAGCCAAGCTCGCTGATCCGTTGGTTGTTGGCCTGAACCTGGCCATGATCGCGGTGCGGTTGGCGTAGCGGTCCTGCATCTGGGCGACGGGAACGGGTGCGGGCGCTCGCCCAGCACAGCTCGATAATGTGACAGCGACCGCGAACGCGGCCAACACTGGCTTGTACATTTTTGACTCTCTATTTGCGGGTTCTACGGATTGACTTTCTGCGACCCCGGCTAAGCCGGGCTTTCGCCGGTCGGACAGGTTTTTGCGAACTGCGGCGACTAGGCCCTGCTTAAAAGCCTCTGCCAGTCGGCGGCGTTTGATCCTGGCGGGTCATGTTCGAGAAAATGCTCGAGCATGTAGACGATGGCTGCGGATCGGCTCGGCAGCACTCTCTGCCGCGCTCGCCAGACGTCGATCCTCTCGACCAACTGCGGCTCGACCCGGATGTCGATATTCGCGGTCTTACGTTTCATGGAGAACTCTGTGGAAGGAATGTGCTGCGGTTGCCCATTCCCACGAGGTGGGGCGCTATCGGGCCGCCGACTTGTTAATTTGCGCCAAAAAATTGATATATCGGGCCAACCGCAGAAATCACCGCTGAGGCCCCGCCAGGGCACCGACTCAATCGAAAGGGCCATCCCTGGCCCGCCGGCGCGCGTGACACGATCAAACGCGGCAGCAAATTTTCGTCAGGCAGAGAGCCCGGACGAACCGGGCTCCTAGGACGCGCGCAACCCGGAGAACGATCCGCCGCCCGGTGACGGGGTTGTTGGCGACACTCCCGCCTTGCCGCTCTCGATATTTGCGGGAGAGGCCGATCATTCACTGATCGGCCGAATACCCTGCTCCAGCGCCGGCATCCCAGGCAGATGGTCAGCGGCGCCGCGATTCCGGTATTCACGCCGCTGCGGGCTGAGCGACCCTAAGGGCAGGGCTGCCGATCCGCGTGATCACTGCTGGCTGGGGTATTGCCGTCACCGACCATGCCAGGGCGGCGATCCAGCCGGCGATGGTCCAGCCGGCGGCAAAGTTCAAAAGTCCGATCGATGGCAAACAGTGATGATCACGGACCGTGGCGATGATCAACGGCGCCATGTAGAGACCGAGCATGGAGCCGAGCACGAGATAGAAGCCGATCAAATTGCAGATGCCATCGACAAAGCTTTCCATCGTCTTCTCTCCGTCCGAGGCGCGGGAGGTTTCCCGTCGCATGTCAGAGAGGTAGGGCGATGTAGGGCGCACTGCTTGATAATTCCGGCCAAATAATTGATCGCCCGCGCCAAGCTGGCAGAAATCCCACGGAGCCCGTAGAGGGGCGTCTCTGTTTCGGCTACCCAGGCCATCGGAATCCGAGAAGGCCGCTATGGGCCGCCCCAGAGGGCGGAAGCGGCGATCTACCGGGGCCGCCGTCCCTGCCGTGGACGGCGCGACGGGTCGCGTTCCTCCGGTGTCGGCGGTCTCGCCGACGACGGTGGCTTCGGCCCCATCTCGCCGAACTCGCCCTGGGAAACCGGGCCACACCCGCCACAAAAATTAAGCCAAATGTAAGGTAGGTCACATTCGTCCTAGACGACGGGGTTCAATATGGCGGTGTGGCTGCTCAAGGAGGAGACCATGTCGAAGGGTGTTTCGTCTATTTGCCGCATCGTTCTCGCGACCGCCGCGTTCGCGAGCCTCGCCCGTATTCGTTGCCCCGTTCCTCTTGCTAATAATTTAAGCGCCTGCGTCTCTTCGTCGGTCAGCTCAAGGTGCATTGGCGGCCACGCAATGATAGCTGACCACCGCCGACACTCCTTTGACGCGGAGATCCCGCTTATCAAACTTTTGGTACTCGCTGGCCAGCTTCCGGCACTCGGCCATCGTCGCATGCTCGCTCAACGGCGCGCAGCCGTCGCTGGTGCGGGTCGCGTAGCACTGGATCAGCGCCGCCGCGAGCGCCAAGAGTGTGCTGCTTGCCCTGCTCCTACCCGTCATCGATTCGCCATTGGCGTGCCGGGCCGGCATCGCCGCCCCGGTGCAGGTGGTGTCACACCGAATCGGCGGGACATCAAGGTTTCTGCCAAGAGCCAATAGCTTTGGTGGCAGGGACCCTCGGCCGTTCAACAGCTTGTGCTTGAGTGACGGCAGGTTTGTGCGACGCTGACCGCGTTCGACAACCTTTTCTGGAGCTAAACCCCAGAAACCACAAAGCCCGCTGAGGGCGGGCCTTGCAATCCGGTAACCGGGAAACTCTGTGCCTGACAACACCGAGCTTTCCCGGAAATCCACTGGCGCGTCAAGCGGAGAATTTCCGCTGACAGGCGAAGTGTGCGTCGCCTGCACGGCGGGCGGGACGCCGCTCCTCGCCTCGCAGAGTGATCCCGCAGCCGGGTTTTCATGCCCTCTTTTGTGCTGTTTTCGCCTTTTTTGTGAAAGCCGGGCTCATTGGGAGGGCCTTGCCGCGGACGGGCTTCATGCGCCGCACGCGGAGCGACTTTGGCAGCAGCTTGGCCTGGGCGCGGCGACGACCGGCGGTGCATGCGCTCATTTTGTTGTCCTCCGTTGCGCTCGATGTTGACGAGCAGGGAGGTATTCGCTGCCCGGCCGCACCGTCTTGATAATCCCGGCCAGAAAATTGATTTGACGGGCCCGGATGCGATGGCGCGCAAAAAAAAGCCCCGGCGGTTTGTTGCCGGGGCAGTAGGGAGACCGTATGCGCCAGTGCGCTGGCGCACATAGGTGCGCTCCGACGATAAACCGCAGCGGCGAGAAGGATGCTGGGGCAATTTTAAGTCACACAGCCGCGGGTCGTCCTAACCCGGTACGGGAGGCCGCCCGCCGGGGTATAAGGGGATCGATCAAGTACAGACCGATGTGCGCTCGCTCTCACAGGAAACGCACACGGTCGCGATGGCCTAGTCAGACCATATGCGCCCTTTGGCGCGTGACGCACATGGTCGCGCTCACGATAGACCCGAGCAAGGCGAGCTTCTAAACGAAAAGGCGCAGCCCGCCTGGATCGGGGGGCTCGTTAGCCGCCAGGAGGCGGAACTTCCGCCTCTTTCGAGGGTGGCGACGTGCCGGATTGTTGTGCCGGGTGGTGAGATTGACGGCGCGAAATCGCGAGCCCGGTGATGATCGCTTTGCCCACCGTAATCACACCGATGAAAATGATCCCGGCGAGCAGCAATTGGATCCATAGCGGCATGGGGCGGTCAGCCGTGCGGCGGCCAATAGTGCAGCGCGGGCGCTATCATTGCCGGCGCTATGCTTCGGCCTCGCCGGTGTCGTATTCGGCCAGGGCCCCGTCAGCGATAGCGGCAATCTGACCGAACGGGATCAACAGCTCCGGGGCCACCGAGGTGTCCTTCTCCACCGGATAGGTCAGCCGTGCCAGGTCGCGGATCGCCTTGAGCAGGCACAGCAGCTCGCGGTCGGTCACTTTCCCTCCCGCCAGATGCGCGCAGCCCTGGCCGGGATGATCATTTGGACAGGATTTTGACGGTTTGCGGGATAGGTGGTGGCAGCCATTGTCGTTGTTGTCTATTCCAACGATGGTGGTTAGAGGCGGCGTCTCGTCTACCCGCGGGGCGTCGTCTCGCCTGCGATCCTACTTCCATCTGAACCACCGTCGCCACCACGGCTGGGCGCTCGCCCCGCTGATGTGCTAAGCCTGCGGTGCTGCGGTGCTCCCCGCGGACTCAGTTCCCCCGAGTTTGCGACGGTGGTGTCGGCAGCGACCGGCGGCTTTTCCCCCTGGCCGCCGGACCAGTGGTCGAGGCCGGTTTCCTCCGCGAGGAGGCCGGCCGGAATAAGGGGGGGCCTATGGCATCGGACATCACGCTTGCGGTCGGCGACGGCGCCCGCCGCATGACCTATGCCGAGCTGGCCCAGGCCAGAGGCATATCCCTGGCGTCGGCCAGGCGGCTCGCGCGCCGCCATGGGTGGGGCAGGCAGGCCGGGAACGACGGCGTCGTGCGGGTGACTGTCCCTCTGCCGGCGCTGCAAAGGGCGCCCCCTCCGGGAGTTGATGGCCTAGGCCATAGCCGAGGCCTGGCCGATGGGTCAGGCCCAGGGTCAGGCCCAGGGTCAGGCCTAGGGTCAGGCCTAGGGACAACACGCACAGAAGGGCGGGATACTGCCGAATGTGATGGCCTAGGCCAGGCCGAGGCCGTGCCCCATGGGACAAGGCCTATGCTGGTGCCGGAGAGGCCTACGCTAGGCCCTGGGACAGCGCCGATGTCCGATGGGACAGACCCCTTGATAGCGATCGGGATCCAGACGCTGTCGCAGGCCGTGAGGATCTCGCGATCGCGAACGGTTCTCTGCTTTCCGAGCGAGAGCGGGCCGAACACCTGGGGCGCGAGCTTGAGAGGGAGCGCCAAGACGCCCGCACGCGGATCAGCGAGCTGCAGGCCTCGCTGACTGAGGAGCGGCGGCGGATTGACGGTCTCTACATGGATCTCGCCGACGCCCGCGTTGCGGCGATGATCGCGGGCGGCGAGGCGGCGGCATTACGTGCCGAGAACGCGCTCTTAAAGGCCCGCCCGTGGTGGCGCAGGTGGTTCCGGTGAGGCGGCACACCGCGCCCCGCACCGGGACCGCGCGCAAGCAGCATGCCCTGGTTCCCTATATTGCCGACCGGGGCTCGCTGGCGCTGTGCGGTCAGCGCTTTGTGACGGGCGTTCTCTTCGAGCGGTTCGACCGGTTCGCGGCCGATAAGAGCCGCAACCTTTGCCGCCGCTGCTTGGTGCGGCACCGGCTGATGCGCTGCTGACCGACCGGCGACCGTGGTGGCGGCGCTGGTTCCGGCGAGCGTGTTATGAGCCGGCCGAGCGTCAGGCTCCTCCGCGATGACGGGCGCTCCTGAGTGGGTTGGCGCCTTACGATCATCAGCCAGGGTGTCGTGCTGTTCACGGCGAGCACCCGCTCGCGCCAGGAGGTCGAGGCTCTGGCCGCCGAGGCCCGGCGGCTGCGTCCCGATGTGGAGATTTTCATTCTGTCCGCCGGACGGTGCGGCCTACCGTGCCGTACCGCTAAGGAGCGATCCGCGTCAGCTGGAACTCGATCTAGAGCCGGAACCGCCGCTCGCGGACCACCGATGAACCCTGAGGCGCCACGCCGGCAGTCCGAGCTTCCAGCGCCCGTGGTGGCACGGTGGTTCAGGTGAGACAGTGACCTTCTGTACGCTAGCGGAATAAACCGTTCGGAACGAAACACTTTTTCCGTTACCGTACAGCATCAAAGCGCCCCATCGGATGGCCGTTGCGCGAGACAAAACGGCCGCGCCCCCGAAGACCAGCTCGATCCAGAGGAACAGCAAGATCATCGCCGCGTCGGCGGCGCTGGCGATCATCGCTGAGCCGGTATTCGGCATCATCAAGTCGGTCCTGGGCTTCCGACAATTCCTGCTGCGCGGGCTCGATAAGGTTCGCGGCGAGTGGAGCCTGGTGACCATGGCCTGGAATATAAAG
>Ga0318531_10000027_pt1 | contig 24885 bp, 26 predicted proteins | sample GRESIP053b4f25_FD_203486 | JGI IMG/M metagenome (GOLD analysis project Ga0318531, IMG submission 203486) | Tropical soil microbial communities from Luquillo Experimental Forest, Puerto Rico - GRE.SIPMG.053b4f25 | ecosystem: Environmental > Terrestrial > Soil > Tropical forest > Bulk soil... | reverse complement strand
GTACAGCGTGTTGGCGGCGGTTCTGGTGGCGGTGGTCGTCGTGGTGGCCTTTGCGATCCGCAATCTGGTTCGCGGCGGCCGCCAATACGAGGGGGCCAGTTCCGCGCCGCCTGGGCCAGAAGATACGTCGGCGCACCGCTTTGCTCGCGGCGAGATAGACGAAGACGAATACCGACGGCGCGTTGCGCTACTGCGCGAACAACGTGAACATCTCTGACCGCGATGGCTAGGTTGACGCGACGGGCGGCGCTCGCTGGGCTCGGTGCGATTGGAGCGGGTAGCGTCGTAGGTCTGGGGTATGTCCTTCGCAGCCTCTTTGAACCGCAGGCTATCCGCCTCACCGACGGAGGCGGTTTTATGGGCGCGGGTCACATGGACATGAGCCGCTACATGGAGATGTTCATGCGGCACAGCGAAATCAGCCGTGTTGTTGAGGACATTCCCGGCGGCGTGCGCACCACCACCGAATCGACGTCCCCAGATCTCGCCGCCCAGCTACAGGCGCATGTCTCAAGCATGTACGCCCATCTCGATCAGGGAACCGAGGTCGCCTGCATGAGCCAAAGCCTGCCGACTCTTTTCCGTCACGCCAGCGGCTACCGCCGCCAGCTCACGTTCACCCCCGCGGGTGTGATCGCCGAGGAGACCGCCGACGATCCCGCCCTCACCGACACCATTCGTGCACACGCGCGGGAGGTCACCGGGTTCGTGCAGGAGGGGATGCCCGCCATGATGCAACAGATGATGGGCCCAGGCGGGATGATGGGCGGAATGGGCTGCGGCGGGATGATGGGGCCTCGCAGTCCTTGACCCATCCGAAGAAGAATGGGCTGAGACGAAAGCAGTGGACTTCGAAATATCCAAGCGCCCCAACCATTTCGGCCCTCTTCCGCCGCATCAATTCTTAATCGGCGCAATTGCACTCGGCCCCGCGAGGTGGGCAGACATTTACGGGTTGTCGGCCATGGCCGGTGCTGCTACCCAACTGCAGCAACGACGGTGATGGGGGCGCTAACCAGGACTTCCGTGACCACTTGTCGTTCTCCCATGATAGTTGGACCTTGGTTATACGACTGCGCGGATGGACGTCGAGCTTGACTTATACCGTCAGATCCGCCCGACATACTTCTTAGGCTCGCGGTCGATCGCGCGGGTTGGCGCCCGAATCCAGCCAATATCACTCACGACAGCGCAGTCGTCGAGCAACCGCAAGTAGCCCAACCCAACTCGCGTGTCCGCCCACAGCGCTCCCGCCGTGATGCGCTGGAAGCCCGGTCCGAACTGTAGAGCAGCCGCATCCGACTCCCTACGCGTCGCGCCTGATCGACCAGCGGCGCAAAGATCCGCTCGTAATCTGCTGCCGTCACCGTCCCGACGGCCTCCAACGCCTGAATGCCGGCAGGCATGCCCGTGAGTTCCTTGAGCACAACGGCCCCTCTCCAGCGTCCACAGGGAGATCGGCGCGCCACGCCGTTACGCGAGCGCCGACACTTCGCTTCCTAGTGCAACTATTGCATAGTGCTATAATAATCGTGACTCCATCCGCAGGCAGAGGTGCGCGCATGAAGGTCGCCATTGTCGGTGCTGGCATCGCCGGCCCAACCCTTGCGTACTGGCTATGGCGCTATGGCCACGAGCCGACACTGATTGAAAAGGCGCCGCGGCTGCGCACGGGCGGCTATATCGTCGATTTTTGGGGTGGCGGGTATGCCGTTGCCGAACGTATGGGACTGACCGCCGAATTGCACGCCACCGGGTATGCGGTACAGGAGCTGCGACTGGTGAACCAAAATGCGCGAAAGGTGGGAGGCTTTTCGGCTGAGTTGTTCCGGCGCAACGTCGATGGCCGGTTGGTCACTGTGCCCCGTGGTGATCTGGCGGCCATGATCTACCGCTGCATCGACCACCATGTCGAAACCCTGTTCGGTGAAAGCGTTTCGGCCATCACACAACATGACTCGGGCGTGCGGGTCACACTCGAGCGCGGCCGGTCACGACAATTCGACCTGCTCATCGGTGCAGGGGGCATCCATTCGCCGGTGCGGGATTTGGTATTCGGCCCGGAATATCGATTTGAGACCGATCTCGGCTACCGAGTCGCGGCATTCGAAGCCGAGGGCTATCAGCCGCGTGATGAACTCGTCTACCTCGCCTACACCACACCCGGGCGCATGATCGCACGATTCGCGATGCGCGGCGAAAAGACCCTGTTTCTATTGGTTTTCACCACCGACCACATGAGCGGCCCGGATCCACAGAATGTGTCGCAGGCCAAGACCACCCTGCGTCACGTCTTCGGCAACGCCGGCTGGGAATGCCCGGAGATCCTGCGCAAACTCGACGGGAGCTCCGATGTGTACTTCGACCGTACGAGCCAAATCGTCATGGACCACTGGTCGGAGGGGCGGGTAGCGCTCATCGGTGACGCCGCAGCTGCGGTCTCTCTGCTGGCGGGGGAGGGGGCGGGTCTGGCGATGGTGCAGGCCTACATACTGGCCGGCGAGCTCAATCGCGCGGGAGCCAATCACCAGGAAGCGTTTCGTCGCTATGAGCGCCAGCTGCGTCCGCTCGTTGAGGCCAGGCAGCGGTCGGCGCGAGGATTCGCCACGATGTTTGCGCCAAAGACACCGCTCGGCCTGTGGACCCGCAATCAAACGTCCAAACTGCTCAAGATTCCGCAGCTGGCCGACTGGGTCATCCGGCGCGAATTCCGCGACGACATCGCGTTACCCGAGTATGTCGCGTAGCCGACTGCGACCGCCGCCGCTTCCGTCGATGATTTCCGAGACCAGAACCGTCGAACTCCTGCAGAATCCCGCATATTTGGCCACAGTGAAGACTCGCTCGCGTGGGCCTCGCGGCGGCGAGCAACTACCGTGGCGGGCAAATCCAATCGGGTGTACTGGTGCGTCTCGTGTACAGAATTCCTTTGCAATTCAGACGGATTCGATGTTTGCCGTATCAGTGCCTTGACTCGGACCACCTCAATTTGCTGCGGCATGCGCTGATCGGAACCGCGCCGCAAAGCCAGTATCTCGCCGGCTATGTGGTTATTTGTCGTCAGCCCCGACGATGGCCACAACTTCGACCTCGATGTGCATCTCTGGGATTCCCAGTGCTTTGACACCTAGTGCCGTCCACACAGGCAGGTGGCCGCCCGCCCGCTTGCGGAGTTGATCAACAACGGCCGACATATGGTCTTCGCCAATGGACCCCTCGGCCGTGGGGACGTGGTAGGTGTGAACGCTCACGACGTCGCCCCACGCAGCACCCGCCGCGTTGAGCGTCTTTTCGATGTTGTCGAAGGTCTTCTCGATCTCAGCCTCCAGTGACTCGACCGAGAAGGTGAAGTCGTCGTCCCACCCGCCATGGCCTGAGATCTCCACTCGATCGCCGATCCGCACCGCCATGCTGAGGCTGTATTGGGCCCGGGCTATTTCCCCGAACCCGGGGGTGTCGAAAAAGATCGGTGTAGTCATCTGAGTGCGTGTTTCCTTTCGTCCTTGAGTGAGGTGCTTCTAATGCTGATACCCGGCAGCGGGTTAGATATCACCCCCGCGGTTCGGGTAAAGGTGCTGTGGCAGAAGGGGTTATCTCAATCAATCACCTCCGCGCGATCCGTCGCTGACGAGTTGTTCAACATGGACGCTGGCCGGCGGTAAGAACTTCTGGTCGATCAGCGACTTCAGGGCCGCGCTGAACGCCTGCTCGGTATCGATGACCTTCGTGTAGCCGGCTTGACGCAACTTGACGGTGCTGACGAACGCGCGTGGGCCTGCGGGGGCTCCGTAGGCGAATGCGAAGTCGGCGTGCTGATCGCCATAGCCGGTGAGGGCGTGCAGGTCGCTGTGCCGCAGACCGTGGCGCTCGGCGACACGACGCCACACCTCGCCCTTGTCGGATAGGTACTCAGCCAGGCTGAGCGGCGTGTCTGATGCCGCCTGCACGCCGAGTGCGGCGGCAATCGCCGGCCAGACGCTGCGCCACTCGAACACGTCGCCGTTGGTGACGTTGAACGCCTGATTTGCCGCGTTGGGCGATTCGGCCGACCACACCATCACATCGGCGACCAGATCGGCGTCGGCGGCTTCCCAAACGAATGATGGTCCGCCGGGGAAGCCGAACGGCTCGCCCAGTTCACGCCGGATCGCGCCGTATGCGCCGATGGCGGGCAACACGTTGAGGGTTCCCGGTGTGCTTCCTGTCACGAGCTGTGGCCGCAGCGCCGTGTAGCGGAATCCGCGCTGGGCCCCCATCTGCGCGACGTAGTCCTCCTGGTCGTGGAAGAAGTTTTCGTGCGCGTCGCGGGGGTCGCTTTCGCGCGCCGGAATCGGAATCGGGTGCAGGTGAACGCCGTAGTATTTGGTGCCCTGCTGGATGCTGATGTGCTGAAAGTTGTCGGCGTTGGCCAGCACGGGTTCGACGGTGTTGCGCAGCATGGCGTTGTTGACTTGACGGTACTCATCGCCGGACCAGCCGGAAATAAGGTCGGGGCGTTCGTAAACGGCGTTGTAGGCAATGTGGGTGATTCCGTCGATGCTGCCCAGAGCATCTGCCGTCGCCGATTTGTCACGCAGGTCGACCGACAGCGCAGTGACCGACCGGCCACTGGGCAGTTTGGGCTGGCGGCGCGACACCGCGACAACGTCCCAGCCGGCATCGAGGAACCGTTCGACGGTTGCCAGCCCGATCAGTCCGGTGGCTCCGGTCACGAGCACCTTGTCGGTCATTGGTTAGTCCCTGTCTGTTGTTACCGCGACATGTACGCCGGGTCCAACGCGGCCATTGGCCCATGCGTTCCGGCTAGTCCATTGGCAATCGCAATGGCGGTATAGCCAAAGGCGGGGATATGCGGTGCTGTGTCAGACTTTTGGGATAGGAGAATCGGGGTGACCATGGAGATTCGGGTACTGAGAGCATTCGTCGCGGTTGTCGAAGAAGGTGGTCTCTCGGCCGCGGCCCGCCGTCTGCACATGAGCCAACCGTCGCTGTCGCAGACCATCCAGGCTCTCGAAAAGCAGCTCGGCGTCAGCCTTCTCGAACGCGACCACACCGGTGTCCGGCCCACCGAACGAGGTGCCCTGCTACTTCGCGAAGCGCGCGGGCTGATCGACTACCACGACCGCATCGTCGCGACCGTCGGCGTCGGTGACCACGCCAACACTATGCCGCTGCGTGTCGGTGTGCCGCTGGAACTTCCACCAGATTTCCTGCCGGCCGCGATCGCTCGAGTGACCGCGATATTCCCCGACCTCGACGTTCAGTTCCGTCACGCACGAACCACCGATCAGGTGACCGAACTGCGAACCGGCGGCATCGACATCGCGCTGCTGCGCGACCGGCTCGCAGACCCGAATATCGACACCGCGCTGGCCATTGAGGAACCCATGGGTGCCATCATGACCGCAGCACACGCCGAAGAACTGGCCCATCCGGCCGGGGTATCGCTACAACATCTGGCGGGACTGCGCTGGGCCGGCTTCCCACGCAACGACGCACCCGCTTGGCACGATCAGGTCAGCGCCATCCTGCGCAGCCATGGTGTCGAGGGCATCGACTCGGTCGCCGCCCACGACCGTCCGGTGACCGCCGAGGTCAAGCTAGCCGCAGCGGCCACTGGTCAGGCGTTCGCGCTCGCTTCAGCGGCCTGGGCTCGGCTGCTGCCCACCGGTCTGGTTTGGCTCCCGCTCACCGGCAACCCCATCGTCCGGCGCACCTGGGCTGCCTGGCGTACGGACCCACGTCGACGCGACCTCGCGTATCTGGTCAGCGAATTGGAGTTGACTACCTGACCGGTATTGAGCATCAGAGGATGGCGCTGCCGCCTTCATCGTCCGCCGATCAGTGGTTGCCGAACGATGTGATAAACGTGCCGATATCGCGCCGACGCGAATCGGCGGGCCAGGCAGCCCAGGTGCGCCGGACGATGGGGTGATCGACGAGTGGATACCACTGCACCGAATCAGGTAGCGGCTGTTGCCAATTCGGCGGTGCTAGCGAAAATGCGCCGCCTCCGGCCACCGCTGCAAGTTTGACTTCCCCGAGCAGCAACGTGTCCTGCGACGGGATGGGCCCGGGGTCTAGACCGTGGCTGCGGAAGATCGCGGTGATCTCGTCGTAGAGCTTGGGGGTGCCCGACCGGGAGAACCCGACCCATGTGAGCCCTGCGAGGGTATCGAGCCGAATCCCCTTGGGGCCAGCTAGTTTCGCGCCGCGCTCGGCGGTGACCAGAACCCCCATCTCTTCGCGGAACACCGGAAACGCGTCCAGCTCGGTTCCGGAGGGATGTTCGCGCACCAGGCCGACGTCGAGATCGCCGGCTGCCAGTGCGGCGAGCTGCGCACTGGTGGACAGGTGGCGGGGCTGGACCCGCGTGTTCGGGTGTTCTACGGCCAGGGCCGCCAGCGGTCGGGTGAGCAGATCGGGCGGCAGTTCCAGTGGAATACCTAGCCGCAGTTCGCAATCGGCGGCGCCGCCGTGCCGGGCGATGGTGGCCATGGCCTGGTCGTGGCGTGCCAGCACCGCGCGGGCTTCGGCCAGGAACACGGTGCCAGCTTCGGTGACCTGCACGCCGGAACTGCTGCGAACCAGCAGTTGCAGACCGAGCTGGCGTTCGATGCCCGCGATGGTCTGCGACAACGCGGGCTGGCTCACCTGCAGCCGACGCGCGGCAGCCGACATCGTCCCGTCGTCAACCACGGCAACAAAAGCCCGCATCTCCCTAATCTCCATCACCACATCAGAGCACGTCTCGGGCCTCGCCGCCTGCACCCACAAGTCTGGGTTATAGCTGCCCTAGGCCACGGCGATGGCCGGCGGGAACGTCGCGACAGTACGGCGATGTTGAGCACAACGCGCCGGCGTAACGCCGGTGGCCACTCCAGTGTCCAGCCTCAGTCCAGCCATGAAGGGCAGCTCAACAATGACGACAGATTTGCAGGGAACCACAGCATTGGTCACCGGCGCTACCAGCGGAATCGGGAGGGCGACCGCGGTTGCCCTGGCCAAGCAGCGCTCCCACGTCGCGGTCGCCGGCCGGAACCGTCAGCGCGGTGACCAGGTGGTCAACGAGATCACCGCCGCTGGCGGCCGAGCTGTGTTCGTGGCCGCCGATCTCACAGACGCCGCGTCGGCACGCAGGCTCGCCGTTGAGGCCACCGAACAACTAGGCCAGGTCGACATCGTCGTCAACAACGCCGGTGTCTATCCGTTCGGTACGACCGAATCCATGACTGAAGCCGACTTCGACGCGGTCTTCGATCTCAACGTGCGGGTGCCGTTTTTTCTGGTCGCTGAGCTCGGCCCCGCGATGGCCGCCCGCGGGCACGGCGCGATCATCAACCTGAGCACCATGGTCGCCGAGTACGGCAATGTGGGCACCAGCCTCTACGGCGCCAGCAAGGCCGCGGTGGTCTCGATGACGAAAACCTGGGCCGCCGAATACGGCCCCCACGGAGTTCGGGTCAATGCCGTGAGCCCGGGTCCGACCTCCACCGAGGGCACCGCCGGAATGACAGATGCCCTCGGCCAGCTCGCGGCACCGGCACCGGCCGGCCGGCCGGCCTCCGCCGACGAGATCGCCGAAGCCATTGTCTTTTTGGCCAGCCAACGAGCCAGCTACATCCACGGCGCCATTCTGCCGGTCGACGGCGGCCGCGCCGCGATCTGACAACCACCTACAGCAACGAGAACCCGAGTGGGGCGAGCGGGGCTCGAACCCGCGACCAACGGATTACTGATCCGCACGTCTCAACGGGTCCCCGTTTTGTTCTGTTAGCCGTTGTCGCACAGCGGATTTCAGCCGCCATACCTACTCGTCGAATCTCAACGATTCCCTCCGATTCTCGGTCACATTGGATGAATAAAAGACGAGCAGCCCCCGCCCGCGTGGGCAGGCTTGTCGGCTGTTGCGGCTGGAAGACTTTGGTCACAATCTGATGATTGGCAGCCGAGTTAGATCGCTGATAGGCGAAGCGCCGCCGGTGCGTTTTCGGGCACGATCGGATCGCGCGGTGAGACCGGCGAAATCCGCTGATAGGTGGAGCCGAGTGGAGGACGTGGGTCGGGTTCGCCCTTGTTGGGCCAGAACGCCACTGCCCGCAGCTGGTCGCGCTGATCGCGATCGTGTGGGCCGACCTGACCATGTTGAGCAAGGGTGAAACCGAACGCATCTGGCTGCCGTTCATGGTATGGCTGACGGCAGCACCGGCGCTGTTGCCCCGCTCGTCTCACCGCTGGTGGCTCGCCGTCAACATCGTCGGCGCCCTGGCGATCAACCACTTCATCTACACGAACTGGTAGCAGCACGAACTGGCAGCAGGATTGGTGGCAAGGAATGAACCGCTGGCGAAGCCCGCTTCGGGGCCCATGGTTGACCTCGGTATTCGGCGCGGTGCTGTTGGTCACCGTGCCGATCGTGATCCTCACCGGGCTGCTGTCCTACATCGCCTACGGTCCGCAGTTCGGCCAGGCCATTCCTGGCCACGTCGGCGGGCTGACATTGCCCACGTTCGACTGGCCCACCAACCCGTCGTGGCTGTACCGGCTCAGCCAGGGACTGCACGTCGGGCTGGGCCTGGTGTTGATCCCGGTGGTGCTGGCCAAGCTGTGGTCGGTGATACCGCGGCTGTTCGCGTGGCCGCCGGTCCGGTCGGTCGCTCAGTTGCTCGAACGGGTGTCGCTGGTGATGCTGGTGGGCGGAATCCTGTTCGAGATCGTCACCGGCGTGCTGAACATCCAGTACGACTACATCTTCGGGTTCAACTTCTATGACGCTCACTACTTCGGCGCCTGGGTCTTCATCGCGGGCTTTCTGATGCACATCACGCTCAAGATCCCGCGGCTGGGCACCGCGCTGCGGTCGATGCCGCTGCGGGAGGTGTTGCGCACCAACCGCGCCGCCACCAAGCCCGAGCCGCCCGATCCCGACGGGCTTGTCGCCGCCGACCCCGCACCGGCGACGATGAGCCGCCGCGGCGCGCTGGCGCTGGTGGGTGGGGGTGCCCTGCTCATGGCGGTGGTGACGGCGGGCCAGACCCTCGGCGGCTTCACCCGCCACGCCGCGCTTTTGCTTCCCCGCGGCCGCGATCACGGCGACGGCCCGAATGACTTTCAGATCAACCGGACCGCCGCCGCTGCCGCGATCATCCCCGAGGGCACCGGCGATTCATGGCGGTTGAGGCTTCGCGGCGGCCCCGTCCCCGTGGTGGTGGACCGAAAAACATTGATGGCGATGCCACAACACACGGCACGGCTGCCGATCGCGTGTGTTGAGGGCTGGTCGACCACCGAGACCTGGAGCGGGGTTCGGCTTGCCGATCTCGCCCGCCTCGCCGCGGTGGCGCAGCCGCGGTCGGCGTTGGTGGCTTCCCTCGAGCGCTACGGCGCATTCAATCACGCTGTCCTGCAAGCCAATCAGATCAGCAATTCGGATGCCCTTCTGGCGCTGCGCGTCAACGGCGTCGACCTTTCCCGTGACCACGGCTATCCGGCGCGGATCATCGTGCCCGCGCTGCCCGGTGTGCACAACACCAAGTGGGTGGCCTCGATCGACTTCCGAGACCACTGATATGCGTGCGCTGCTGGCACGATATAAAGACCTCTACGGATCACATCCGCTGCACCTGTTGACGATGCTGGCCGGTTTCGCGCTCGCCGGCTACATCCTCACCATCTTCACACCCGTGGAGCTGTGGAACCCACAGGTGTGGTGGCAGTCGATCGCGGTGTGGTTTGCAGCCGCGATCGTCTTCCACGACCTGGTGCTGTTCCCGGTGTACGCGCTGGCCGACCGGCTTCTGACCATTCCGGCGGAGCGACGCCGCAGCTGCCGCGGCGAGCCACTGGTGCCGGCGCTGAACTACATCCGGATCCCGGCGCTCGCCTCAGGCCTAATGCTGCTGGTCTTCCTCCCGGGCATCATCAAGCAGGGTGCACCGACCTACCTGGCCGCGACCGGACAAACCCAACAACCGTTCCTCGGCCGCTGGCTTCTGCTCACCGCTGCGATGTTCGCCACCAGCGCGGTCCTCTATGCGATCCGAATAGCGTTGACGCACCACCGAACCAGAACCAGACACCGAACCAGACCAACCAGACCAACCGATACCAGTCCTTGACGTCAACTCGGCGCCAGGCTGGCCGCCACCCGCTCCCCTACCCGGTGGAATCCGGTCACCGCTATACCGACCTGCTCGGCGAGCTGACCTGCACTGTACGCCCCGACCCACGCCCACCGAAACCACGGCCTCACCGTGTGGGTTTCGCGTACTTTCGCGTCGTTTCGCATTGGTGATGTCTTTGCCGCGCAGGGCGGGGTGAGATCAGCGCCCTGTATGTGTCCTCGGCACAGGGATTGCCCGATCTGCAGCAGCGGCATGCTCGCCAATTCGTCATGAGTCTGCACCGCTGGCTCCTTCGGCTTCGGTCCGGCGATTCGGCTCTTGTCCTGCCTGCGGAACTTGGTGAGCCGAGGAGACTCGCGTGGTGCCAGCACCGATCATCTCCCGATGCGCGGAAGCGGTTGGAGGCCATGCTTATTCCGTCACCTGTTCGCTACGCCGTCGCGACGGTCCTGGCGGCATCGCGGTCTTACCTTAAACTTCGGCCCGAGGGACGAAGCGGATGAAGGGCAACTGTTGTCCGACGGCGCGGAAGTCTGCGTCTGATCCGTCGACGGAGAATCCGAGTACGCGGGGAAGCACGTACTTGGCCGCCGTGCGATGCCGTGACCCGTACCGTACAAAGACTTGTGCTCCCTCGTCCTTGTCGAGCGGTATGGCCGTCACGGGTATCGTTCGCGTTCCCACCTGGATGGTGACGTCGGGGGTGTGCACAATGTTGCGGTACCACGCGGCAGTAGGTCCCCACCCCGAGGCGACGACATAGCTGTCGCCGTCGTGCTCGGCGACTTCGAGGATGGTCTGCCGGGGCTTTCCGGAGACGCGGCCAATGTGGTTGAGCAGCAAAAGGCGGCTGCCGAACAGCCACCCGAGCCTGAGCCGATAAAGGTGTATAGGAATCCGGAACAGGAACCGTGTTAATCCGGCCGGTGGCTGAACGTTCTTGACGATCTTCACGATTGGTTACCTCCTTTTCGTCGCCGGGCTGGTGCGGTGCGGGTCGCGAGCCCCGAACCCCAGCGGGGTGAGAACTGTTCGCGGAACAGGTCCTTCGTGAATATCTGTATCTTCCGTCCCTTTAGGGTGTGATTCGCCCGATCGATCGATCTCACGGGGCGGGGAGAGCCGCTGGGGCGCTGGTGAATTGGCGGATCCGCCGAGTGTCGAGCCGCGGCGCGACGTGTTCGTGGAACAGCTTCGCGCTCAGCTCAGCCCGGCTCGCGACGTTGAGCTTGGCGTAGATGGCCTTCACGTGGTCCTTGACGGTGTGGCGCGAGATCCACAGCGTCCGCGCGATCTGATCATTGGTCGCGCCGCGGGTGAGTAGGTGGGCGACCTCGCGCTCGCGCGGCGTCAGGCCGTGGAGCGCCAACCGCAGCGGCTCCAGCTCGGCGACGGCGGCGGGCGCGAGCGTGACCGCAACCGTGTTTTGGCCTGAGCCTTCGCCTTGCAGCGTGGAGGCGTGGACGGTCAGCCACTCACCGGAGGTCAACCGCACGTTCGCGTACGGCCTGGTGTTTGGCCCTGAATCGGGTGCGCTCAGCGCTCGTCTGGCAACCGCGTGCACGACCGCGGGCAGCTCAAGACGGCTCCCGCGATCAACGGGGAATTGTTCCAGCCAGGATCGAGCCTCGTCGGTGAGCGAGCGCACTGTGCCGTCTGCGTCGAGGACAATGACGCCCGGTGCGTGATCGGTTAGGTCTGCGGCGGCCGCTTCGCGCAGCAGCGCGTCGCGCAGCCCCTGGCCGAGGTGGGCGCCGACCCGCGCGACGAACGCGATCTCCTGATCGTTGAAGTCGGGCTGGCCCTCGCCGCGGACGAGGGCAACGCTGCCCCAGCCGGCGTCACCCGCGCGGAACACGGCGCGCAACTCGGCGCCGAAACCGAGTGATCGGTGGATCCGCCGATAGCGGGAGCTCCGGTCCGGCTCACCATGCGTCTCACGGTGCAACGTACTCACCGGGGTGCGGCGCCGCACAAGGTTGTGGTACTTGGCGTAGTCGCGCTCGAGCAGCTCGTTGTCAATGAACCGCCAGCGCGCGGCCGCGAGCGTTCCAGTTCCGCCGTCCTCGATGCCGAAGCCGGTCCATAGCAGCGTGTGCGGATCGATCGGTTTCCAGCACCCTGCGCTGTACGGCACGGCTCGACGGAACGGAATGGCGGCCCGCTCAAAAAGCTCGAGCGCGGGCAGACCCTTCAGGCACAGCCGCGCGATCGCCGCCTCGGCCGTCACGCCTTTCGCACCCAGCGGATTGCCAACCATGTGATGGATGGTACGCAGCGGCTGGTGCGGCGTTATCCCCCCGGGAGGGATGCCCGCCGATCCCTCCCGGGGGGGATGGTTGCCCGCGCCCCGCTTCCGGAGGCTGGGAGCTTGATCCACTCAACGGGAGGTCCAATGCACCCGGTCGACTTCGACGCAAACGATGCAGGACAGAAGGTTTACGCGCAGTTCGGCAGCTTCCACGCCACCGACCTCGAGTTGATCCTGCGCTCGCGCGGAACCGACACGATCATCCTCGGCGGCATCGACACGAACGTATGTGTTGACACCACCGCGCACCAAGCCGCGGTTCGCGATTCTTGCGTGCTGTGCCGCACCGACGCCACCGCGAACTTCGATCTCTCAGACGGCGGCACGGCGCTGCAAGCGCCGAAGAACGCCAGCGCGCCGCCGTCGCGATCTTGGCCTTCGGATTCGCCGAGGTGATCAGCTTGAACAACGCGCTGAGCCGAATCCCCGTCGCGGCCTCCGCATAACGAGGCGGGGTGAGCACACTCAAAGGAGCACAAACCGTGAGGATCGACATCTGGACGCACATCCTGTCTCCGGCATACGTCGAGCACCTGGTGTGTAAGCACCCGCAAGGGCGGGCCCCGTTTCTGCTGGCCCAGCGCGCCCTGCACGACATCGAGTTCAGGCTCCGGGTGATCGACGACCAGCGGCGTCAGGGCGATTACCGGCAGATCCTGACCCCGATGCCAGCGCCACTGGTGTTCGACACCCACGCCATCGCGGGCCCGAAACTGGCCAGGCTGGTGCGTCGCAATAACGACGAGCTCGGTGAGATCGCCGCGCAGCACCCAGACAGCTTCGCCGGGTTCGTGGCCGCGACTCCAATAGCTGACCCGGACGCAGCGACCGAAGAGGCAATCCGCTGCGTCACCGAACTCGGCGCATTCGGCGTTCAGCTCGAGGCCGATGCCGCCAACGTGCCACTTCACGAGCATCGGTACGACTCGCTCTTCGCCGCGATGGACGAGCTGGGCGCTGGTGTTTGGCTCCATCCGTGCCGGACGCCCGGAGCGCCCGGGTTCGCGCCCGACACCGCTTCGTTTTTGCTATGGCAGGTGTTCGGTTGGACCTTGGACACGACGATCACGATCTCTCAATTGATCTTTGCGGGCATCTACGACCGGCATCCGTACCTCAAGCTGATCGCGCATCATGGCGGTGGCCTGATCCCACACTGTTGCGGACGGATCGAGATGATGCCGCGCTTGGCTGGCCTCGACCCAAGCGGCAGTCTCACCGAAGCACTCGATCGCCTCGAAAAAGAGCCGATCGACTACTTCAGGATGGTCTACGTCGACACCGCGATGTTCGGCGGACACAACGGCGTGAAGTGCGTCGTCGACTTCTTCGGTCCAGACCGGGTTCTGTTCGGCACTGACGCGCCGCTCGACGCACACGCCGGCTCACATTTCATCTCGACAACGACTTCAGACCTCGACGGCGCGATCGCCAGCGCGGCCAGCCGGCATGCCATCTTCGAGGGCAACGCAGAGCGGATCCTCAGGACCAAGCCGGGCGCCCGCCCATTCACACCTGGGCCGAAATCCGGTCGGTAGGAGACCCAATGCAGTACATCGACACCCTTGCACCCACGACTGTCTCGACGCTACTGCTGGTGCATGGGAACTGGCACGACGGGACCTGCTGGGCCGCTGTCCAGGAGCAGCTTGCCGCGGCGGGGGTCCGTTCGATCGCGCCGACACTGCCCGGGCGCGGCTCCGACGATGATCGTGTGCACGTCTGCCACGACGACTACGTCTCATCTGTGGTCGCTGCGCTCGACGGGCTTTCAGAGCCCGCGGTCCTTGTGGGCCATAGCTTCGGCGGGAGTGTGATCACCCGCGTCGCCGAGCTGCACCCCGAGCAGTGCCACGGCCTCGTTTACTACAGCGCTTTCGTACCTCGCGACGGGGAGCGGGTGGCGGACAGCCTGCCCGCGGAGTTCATCGAGTTCCTTCAACGGGCCGCCGCCGCGAGCGCCGACCGCACGATCGAGCTGCCAGACCAACTGCTCCGCGAAGCGTTTGCGAACACCGTCGATGCCGAGACAGTCGCTCGAATCCGCACGCTGCTAGTCCCCGAGCCGCACGGCCCGATCTTCGAGAGGCTATCGCTGCCATCCTTTGCAACGACGCAGATTCCGGCCATCTACATCAACTGCCGCCAAGACCGAACGCTGCCCCCCGGCACGTTTCACCCCATACAATCGAGCCGGCTTCGCGAGCCCCAGCTGATCGAGATTGACGGCGACCACGAGACCCTCCTCACCGCCCCCGAGCGCCTCGCCGACGCGTTGATCGAAGCGGTCGACTCGATCAACGCCAGCCGGTGCACTAAAGCCCGCCATCACGATTCACTGGCTCGCCATCCATTAACTCAACGGTAATCGTCGACATCATCGTGCATGACAGGTTCGCGGCTTATTGCCCGCCAGCCCCGAGCGGCATTGACCCAGAATCAAACTGGCGCAATGGATGCACCTGATCACATCGAACTGGCGGCATAGCATGCCGGCATCGTCGCTCGCACCTTACCCGCACTGTCGCAAGTTAAGTGGCGAGTGGCCGGATGGGTGCGGGTGTTGCAGGTTTGCGGGATCGGCGGTGGTCGAGCCAGTAGTAAGCAGCGAGCTTGACCCGGTCATTGACCAGGAACCAGCCCACCGCGTAGGCCCACACCAGGCCGGCCCAGCGCCATCCCAGCGGGGTCATCGCCACCCCGTAGACGGAGATTAGGGTAGCGATCGTTTGCGCTCCGATGACGGCGCCCAGCAGTAGCGGTGCAGGTGCGGGCCGTGACCAGAAGGGGCCGCGGGCGCGGGTGAGGAAGATGGTCAGCTGACCGGCGACCGACATTTTGAGGTAGATCAGGGTGCGGATCATGTCGTGGCTGAGGCCAAAGACCTTATCGGCGAGAAAGAAAAGCACGAAGGTCGCAACCACACCAATGACGCCCAGCACGGTGGCGATGGTCAGCACAACGCACAGTGCCCAAGTCAGCATGTATCTCCTAGAGAAATAACCAGCTCCGCGAACAGAACCGTGACATGTTTGTACTCCGCCGATCGAGTGGTCTTTGCGACCGGTGCACCGCACTCGTTACAGAACTTGGAGTTCGGCGGCAGCTCCGTGCCGCACGACCTACAGGAGAGGCCCGCCGCCGTCAGTGCACCGCGACCGTCCCCAGCGTTGTCCATGTCGGTATCGTGTCACCGCTGGTCAACGGTGAGATCCGGCGTCTCGCACTGCGCTGCGCCAGGCGGCTTACGACGGGACCGCCGACCCGGTGCAGTGCGGTGACATCAGCGTCGAGACAGATATCCGAGACGGACATTTGAGACGCGATGACCTGCCGACACCTCTGACGAGCCAGCTATGAGCCGGTTGTCTCAAATGTGGTCTTTCGAGACCGCGTTCAGTTCTTTTCGGGTCTGGTCGATTTGGTCGTACTACGAGAATCCGCATTATCCATTGACTTTCGCGCATCCAGTGCTAAGGCAGGCAGTCGCCGGGAAAACCGCCGCAGGGGTGCACCTCGAAGGTGAACACCCCGGCCCGGACACCCGGATCATCGCTCATGATGGCGGTAACATCTTCGCCGGTTGCGTTGAATACGCAGACACCGCAAACCTCAGAGCCGTCTGCCACCGGTAACACGATGGGCATCACGCCGTGGTCGCGTAGCCCGAAGTTGCGTCGGCCGTGCTCCCAGATGATGCGCTCTGACCCGTCGGTTCCGAATTGTGGTCCGGCCTTCAGGATTACGACGCTGGATGGCCGAACCGTCGGCAGCATAGCGTTCATCTCGTCGTCGGTGAAGTCCTTCATCACGGCTCCTCAACCTGAAGATCTCAACTTGTCAGCACGACGTTGTAGTGCTGACTGCATTGCTTCGATCTGGTCGACGAAGGGCTTGACATGCGAAAGGAATTGCCGGAATTCTTTGCTGGAAGTCCTTGAGATGGTCGTTCATCGAAGTCCATCGGACTCGTAGCGAGAACAGCTCGGAATCCTCGCGGTGGCTGAGTCTCGGCCAGTTTGGGAGTGTGGCCAGTCGGGCCATCAGCTCGGGGGCATGGATCAAGCCCATGGAATCAGGTCCTCTGCCGACCAGCGTGATGGGGCGCGGGGATCGGATAGGCCGTCGAATTCGACCGGCCCGCCGTCGGGTGAGGCGGGATGGTGACCTCGATGCCGTGTTGGGTCAGCTCGGAGTAGGGGTGCGTCAACTCGGCGGCCCAAAATCCGACCGGCCAACGGTTGTTGTTGCTCACCGTCGGGTTCGCGACCACCGCGAGCACCCCGCGCGCAGCGGCGCACACCTGGTCGACGGTCACGCGATGGCCACCGGTGTCGGCTGCGATGGTCGGTTGCTGAAGCGCCACGGCTGCCCTCCTGAACCTCGTCGCCACATCGTTATGCACATAATGCTTGAATTCAAGGCATTTATGCAAGGGGTTAGTGCGATATTCTTCTGGTGTGGATCAGCACACGTCGGGGGCATCGCGACCGCGTTACGGGGTGCCGTCGTCCCAGTCGGCGTGGGACAGCGTTGATTACCTCCTTAATGACTGGGCGCGCGAGCGCCCGGACCTAGACTTCACCGCGGTCGGCGTGATCTACCGGCTGGGCCGGGTTCGCCAACACCTGGAACGCGAGCTGGCCGAGGTGTTCGCCGGCCATGGGCTCACCCCCGCGGACTTCCACGTGCTAATCAACCTGCGCCGCTCCGGTGCGCCGTACCGCATGCCGCAGGCGCGGCTGATGGAGGCCCTCGGCTTGACGTCGGGCACGGTCAGCCTGCGGCTGGACCGTCTCGTCAAGGCCGGCACCGTCGCTCGCGAGCCCGACCCCGACGATCGCCGCGGCAGCATCATCCGGCTCACCGAAGAGGGGCAGCGGTTGTTTGATGTGATCGCGCCCGAACACCTGGCCAACGAGGACCGGCTGCTCTCGGCGCTGACCGAAGACCAGCGCGGCACCCTCGCCGAACTGCTTCGGCACCTGCTGGCCTCCTTGGAGGACCGGCCATGCCCGCTGGCCGCCGGACTGGGGCTCACCCTCGAACCTGCGAGAACCGCCCGGCGCCGCCGTCAGGCAGTCGGCCTGTCGGACACCGCCGGCTTGCTCCTCGCCGCGGTCGAACCCGACACTCCCGCCGACTGCGCGGGGCTGGCCCGCGGGGACCTCATCGTGGAAATGAACGGCCAGCCTGCGCTGAGCGTGGTGGCCTTGGCCGACCTCCTGAACGAGCTACCCGACAATGGCGGCCTTTACCTGACGGTGCTGCGCGGAAACGAGCCGCGCAGGATCGAGATTCCGCGGGTGCAGGCACTGCGCTGATGCTTGTTGACTCATTCGGCGCGCAACAGGCCAAACGCGAAGCCCGTGCCGAAACCGCGCCGGAACGCCAGGTGGATCCAGATAAGCGCGTAGGGCTCGAGCAGACGCGCCAGGGTCAGGTCGCCGGCGTCGACGACCTCGAAGCCGAGGTCGGCAACCAGCCTTGAGGTGACGTTTTTGGCGGCGGCGTCGTCGCCGCAGACAAACATCACCGGCGCGCTCGGCAGCTGCGGCGCGTCCATCATCGGAGCCCCGATCTGGTTCATGGCCTTGCATACCCGCGCGTCGGGAGCCCAGCCGGCCACCTGCTCTGCGCCGGAGGTGGTGTGCCCGACCTCCAGCGATCTCGCGTCGGGGCTTAGCGGGTTGGTGCAGTCGATCACCACCTTTCCGGCCAGATTGCCGCAGTCGGTCAGCGCCTGCTTGGTGGCCTGCCAGGGCGTGCACAGCGCCACCACCTCGGCCGCGTGCACCGCCTGTTGGTTGGTTGTCACATCGCCACCGAGCGACGCGTATTTGGCCGCTTTGGGATTAGGCACGCCGTAGGAGACCTCGTGGCCCCGACGCCGCCACGCGTTGCCCAGGGTGCTGCCCACCAAACCGGCCCCGATGATCGCGATCTTCATGATTGTGTTCCTTCCGAAAAGGCGGATGCCGGGTGCTCAACCCGGCGACCATGCGCCGTCCAGACGCCTGCAAGTCAGCGCTCGGCGCGCAGGAGCTCGCCTACGGTTGCGGTGTTGGTCTGCAACGACCCGCCGGCGAACTCCAACGTGGCAAGGGACCTGGCGGCCGCCTCGTCGTTACCGGCGCCGCAGGCGTCGGTGACGATCACGGGTAGGTAGCCGAGGTCAAGCGAATGACGCACGGTGGGTTCGATCCCGACTTCCATCGCCACGCCGGCGACCGCGAACGTGTCGATGCCGCAATCGCGCAGCACAATATCGAGCGGGGTCCCCACAAACGCCGACATGGCGATCTTGTCCAGCACGAGTTCGTCGGCTGTCGGCGCAAGCTCAGGCACGAGTTCAAACCCGGCCGAGTCCCGCAGCAGGAAAGGTTGCACCTGGGCCACCATGTCGACCCGCTGCCAGGTCATCGCGGTGCGCAGCGCCGACACCCCCGACATGCGCTTGGGCAAGAACATGTGTCGGGTGTAGACGATCCGGAACCCGCCCGCTCGGGCCGCGTCGACCAGGCTCGCCACGCGCTTGACGATCTCGGCGCCATCGGAGATCTGATTCAGCACGCCGATCTGCATGTCATAGACCAGCAGCGCCATTCGTTGCGGGTCGCAGGCCTCCTGGACGCTGCGTGGGATGCTCAGCCCGTAGGCGGTCTCCACGATCGCGCTTCAGGCCGCGGTGCGGTCGTACGGCTCGTTGACGTCGATCTCAGGCCTGAACAAGCTCTCGATCGGTACCGGCGCCATCAGCGGAATAAAGAACCATTCCAGATAGCCGGCCTTGGACAGCGGGAAATCGTCGATGTAGCGACGCGCGTCATCCACGCTGTCGAGTTCGAACACGATAACGATGCCCGGCTCGTCGGCGCGGGCGTAGTTGTCCCGCACGATGCCCGCCTTCCACAGCCGCCACAAGTTGGCGACCTCCTCAGGCAGGTGCGGCTGGATCGTGTCGAGCGTGACACCGGGCTTGAACCGGTCGTAGGCGATGATCCTCACGATCGCTCCATTCGTTCGTAGTGTTCTGGGACAGAATCCGTTCTGACAGAACCCGTTTACGACCGCGTCGTCGCCGGCACTCGGTTCGTCGGCGCGACGCTGCCGGTGCGTCAACGGGGACACTACGCGCTAGATCGCTTGAATTCAAGCATTGTTATGCTAGCTTGGGGTCGAGGCGAAGGAGGGAGGGCCCCCACAATCTCTGTGCAAGGGCTTTTTTCAATCCGAGGCGCCGTTCAGCAACCCGCGCTCGATAAGCTGCATCACTGGCTCAGCGCGAATTGGATGCCCGCGGCGGTAGTGGGTAATGGTCCGTCGAGCAGCAGGCTGGCAAGGCCGTGGACGGCTGACCACGCGGCAATCTCCGCGCCGGGCCTACTGTTTGGGTGCAGCAGACCTGCGTCTTGGGCTTCGTCAAGTACGTGACCAAGGATCTCGTACGGGTCCGCGCTTTCGGTGGGTGATCTGCTCTCCGGCCCGTCCGGTAGATCGTGACCGTCGGCGTCCGAAGTGGCCGGGTGCGACGTGAACGCGGTGCGGAACAGTCCGGGCTGGCTCAGCGAAGTCCACGTAGGCCATGCCGACGGCTTGCAACCGTTGGCGGGGGTCTTTGGTGCGGTTGACGCGTCGGCGCATCTCGGCGGCGAGCTCGTGTCGCGCGAATCGCGACACCTCGGCCAGCAGTGCATCGCGGTCGGCGAAATGGCGGTAGGCCGCCGAGTGCGACACCCCGGCCGCCCGGGCGGCCTCGCGGAGGATTACCCGATCGGGTCCGCCCTCGCGGGCCAGTGCGATGCTCGCATCGACCAGGGCCGAGTGCAGCGCACCGCCTCACAGCCGCGCTCAGGGGCCGAAAACAACAACGGTGCATCAGCCGTACGTGCACGTCAAGGGGCCAACGGGCCGCCCAGCCAGGTCACGGCAGAGCGACGTGTCCGTGCTTGACCTTCCAGATGAAGTACTTCTCGAACGCCAGCTTCATCGCATGGGCCTGCGGACCCGGGATCATCACGCTGTGCTTGCGGTTCTTGGGCAGCATGTGGTCGGCGAGGATGACGACACCATTGTTGCCGGCGTCCATCACGCACACCGCCTTGATGTCGCCGAACTCCTTGTGCTCCGAAGGCTTCTCACCGCGCACTTGACGGCCGATGTTCTTCGCTGCCACGTGGGCCTGCTGCTCGGTGGGGAAGCCGGTCTTGGGGATGCCGACCGGGTTGGCCGTGGTCCACGGTACGTCTACCGCGGCGGCGATCCCGACGGCGTAGACGTTGTCGTAGGCCTCGGTCTGGTAAGTGTCGCGCACCTTCACATAGCCCTTGTCGTCGCTGATCTCGACCGCCTTGGCGATCACATCCTGCCCGATGAACGGCGGGATCAGCATGGCGTATGCGAAATCGATGCCGGTGCCGTCTTTGAGCACGACGCGGCCCTGGTCGACGTGGTCGACGGCGACGTCCACGTGAGCGGTGATCTTCTCCTTCTTGAGGAACATCCCCAACATCGACTCGCCGTGTTTCAAGCCGCCGATCCCGAAGTGCCCCAGCATCGGCTCCGGTGAAATGAATGACATCGGCACCTGACTTTTGATCTTGTTCTTGCGCAGCTGGTGGCTGACGTTGAACAGATATTCGTAGGCGGCACCGAAGCAGCCGGCGCCCTGGGTGGCGCCGATCACCACCGGCCCGGGCGCCTCCAGGAACTTGCGCCAGCCCTCACCGGCTTCGATGGCATCCTCGAGTGTCGCGATGTTGTACGCGTTGCCGCCGGGTCCGAGGCCCGGCACGATGTCGTACTTGATCTGGTAGCCGGTGGCGATGACCAAATAGTCGTAGTCGTAGGTGCCCTCCGGAGTGAGCACGCGGTTCTTGGCGAGCTGCACCTCCGTGGCCGGGGCGTGGACGAAGTCGACGCCGTGCTCCTCGAACGTCGGTCCGACGGGAAAGGTGATGTCATCGACGTCGCGCTTGCCAAACGGCAGCCAGATCAGCGACGGATTGAACACGAACCGATCCGACGGCGAGATCACCGTCACATCGACATCACCCTGCAGATCATGCTTGACGGCGATGGCCGCGGTTAGCCCGCCGAAGTTGCTTCCGAGTACGAGGACCTTCGAGCGGGTCATGGATCCCTCTGCTTCTGCGCTTTACGGCCGTGTTCACCCCAAAATGCCACACGCGGAGCCCGCCCACGAGGGCCGAAGGTCCGTCCCATTGCGGGCCGAGGGAGTCCAGGCCGCACGTGCTCTGAAACGTTTTGGCGATCTGCTTTTCCCGTGTCGCTCTGGACCGCCCCACCCGACAACCCAGCTGTGTCCCGCTGCCGCGTTGGCGCACGATTATCTTGGCCGCGGCCGTAATTGTGCGCGAACGTGCGCTTGACCACGCTGAGAACCCCATGACCGTAACCGCCAGGCCGGGCGATCTCATCGAGTGATTTGCCGGATCAGCAAATCAACTCGTCGCCCGGACGCTTGTCGCGAATGTAGGCGCTCGTCGCGAATGCAACGCGGAGCCTGCCGGGGTCGCCGGTGAGCTGAGATGCCTGCCGAAGGCTGGCGGGTGGCGCGATGGCTCTCATAACCAGCGAGTGCGAGCATTGCCCTATCTCTGTTACGTCGCCGTAACACAGCCAGGAATATCCGCAGGACAACGATCACCTACGTAACCACGCCGAATGCCGATCGCTGCACTCTGCAGAGTCGGGTCTGTGGAACCGAGTTTATCGTGGTGCGCGCCAGCGTGAGCCTGGACGATCGGTGCGCGAACGGGTATCCGATGCTTCCTCTGTATCAACCGCGCGCAACCTGACCGTGGTGCCTTGGTTTTCTGCCGACACCCGGGTCGGCAAGTGTTACGCCAACACCGGCGGTGCCGAACGTGATGGCCACCAAAGCCGGCGTGCATGAAGGGACGGTGGTACTAGGCGGCCCGGAGCGTAAGACGGTCGAAGCGTTGGTCACACGGGGCATCGCGACCTATGAAGCCGAGTACGTCTTGAATGAGAAACATTTTTACTACGCCTACCGCTTCACCGTCCGCCTCAACCTGGAAACATACTGAGAGCCGTCGAGCGGCCTCAAATCGGCACGCGATCTCGTCGATAACCTGAAAACCTGGCTGGACCAACAACAAGCTGAGTCGCGTAAACGCTTCATGGATATGACGATTATCCATGAAGAGCGGCCCCTGAGAGACGCTAGGCAGCTGCACTTGCCGCTTGGTGGATTGGTCACGGATTTGGACACGGAACACGGTGGAACTGATGCGAACAAGCGCGACGCGGCGAGACAGCTTGGACGGCTGAACGTCGATGACCTGGACTTATGAGACCGAGCATAGTGGGGGAGACGGCGACCGGTTAGCTCATAACCCAGAGGTCGCAGGTTCGAATCCTGTCCCCGCTACCAGCCGAAATGGCCCTCGGAGACTCCTCCGGGGGCCATTTTCATGCCCGATGGGAACACTTTGGGGAACATTAGCAACGCTAACTGGTTGTTGGGAAGGGATTTGAGAACATCGGCGGGTTCACCAGCGCGGAGCGTCGCTCCCTCTGAGAATTCTGCCGGCCGAAGACCGGCTGCGGGGCTGCCGCGCGACGGTCTGTGGGTCTGATCGACATGCCCGGAACCCGACCGTCGGAAACTGATCAGTTCCCTCTGGAGTCCCGGATGTCCTGGGGCAGGCGCGGGTCGGAAGGTCCGATGCGAATGGACGTCCTGCTGGGGATCGGCACGTATTTGCCCGGGCAGGCCATGTCGGTGTCGCCGCCGCAGATGCCGGAGCGCACATAGGACGGGGTGTTCTTCGCGGTGGCGTCGGCCTGAACCTGCAGCCAGGTCCAGGGCCCGAAGTAGGACAGCCCGGTCCATAGGCAGACGACGCCGGTGACGGCGAGGGTAGAGACCTTGTTGCGCCAGCGCCGGCTGATCGATTCCGAGCCGCGGTCGGCGAACGTTTCGCCTTTGTCGTTGCGCGTCACGCGCAGGAAAGTCACCCCGCAGCCGAAGAACGCCATGATGAAGCCTTCGTAGAGCGGCAATTGGTACACGGTGCCGGAGAATAAGCTCAGGGCAGACACCGTGCTTTGGTAGATCCACACCTTTGGCACGATGAAGAAGACGAATTCGAACGGCAGCCAAATCAGGGCGAGCAGGAAGAACAGGCCCGCCCACTGGCCCAGCTGGGTCAGGCGCGGGAATTTAGTGTGTGACCACTTCAGCCACCAAGCGCCGATGAGGGACAGCAAAACCCCGGAGTAGACGTATTGGGGCAATGCGTAGAGTAGGCCGTCGGGGAAGTGCGCTTGGCCGGGATAGCGGAACCCGGGAATGTAGTTCGCCCAGGTGCCCCAACTGATGCTGCGGGCGTTCATGGCGAAGGTGAAGTTGTAGAAGTTGACCATCGGCTCCCAGAAGTAGCCGACCATCATGCCGATCACGAGCTTGCCGTCGAAGGACACCTTCTTGTCGCGCCACCACGGTTTGACGAGAAAGCGCCACATCAGATAGAAGGTCGTGGCCACGCTGGCGGCCTCCAGGGTCCGCAGATACCACAAGTAGGGGTAGTGGTCTGGGCCTGCCGGGATCGGCTGACCGAATTCATCGGACAGAAACCAGCGCAGCCACCCTTGGGCGGCGACAACGAGCAGAAATGCGCCGACAGCGGCGAACCAGTAGATCGGTTTAGAGGGCGGTGCGGCATCGAGTTCGGCGGGGCGGGTGGTGGTCACCGTGCTGGTGGCGTTCTTGGTCATCGCTTCTCCTGGGTGTCAGGTCGCTGTGCATCAATATGAGAGTAACTACTACAAATATATTTACCTTTATCGAAGTCGCTACATCCGTGATACGGGTAACTCCGATCGGCTGAGAGCGAGGGCCCTGCATAGAGCAGTCCGGCTTTGGCCGTTCGATGGCTGCTCATGGACCCTCGGCTTTGCGCACCAAGCCGTCGCAGAACTGCCGGTAGATCCGGGTCATTACCAGTTGGGTGAGGCGCCCGGTCCCCGGTATCTCCGACCGTGGCAGCGTCGGCGGTGGTGTGCGCGGACTGCGCCGGAAGACATCTTCGCCTAATCTCTTTTCGTAGGAGTGAGTCGTACGATGACTGGCACTGCCACGGAGGTAACGGAGTGATGTTGTGACAACTGCCCAACCGGTGGCCGATGAGGTGAGGCAGTCGGCGCGGCTTCGTCGGATGCAACGTGGCCGGCGCGAGCTCGCGCTGGTGGCGTTGCAGCAGTACGAGAAGCGGGGTTTCGCTGCGACCACCGTGGAGGAGATCGCCGCGGCCGCCGACTATGCGCCCAGTACGTTCTACCGGCATTTCGGTACCAAGGAGAATGCGGTCTTCTATGACATCGATGAGCGGCTGACGTCGTATCGGGCGTTGGTGGAGGATCCGCCCGCACACGGGCAGGCCTGGGCACGGGTGCGGGAAG
>Ga0318531_10000026_pt1 | contig 24886 bp, 23 predicted proteins | sample GRESIP053b4f25_FD_203486 | JGI IMG/M metagenome (GOLD analysis project Ga0318531, IMG submission 203486) | Tropical soil microbial communities from Luquillo Experimental Forest, Puerto Rico - GRE.SIPMG.053b4f25 | ecosystem: Environmental > Terrestrial > Soil > Tropical forest > Bulk soil... | reverse complement strand
GCGTGGTCGTGCTGTGCGGCGCCAACGAGGTCGGCAAGTCGTCGATGATCGAGGCGTTGGACCTGCTGCTGGAATCCAGGGACCGCTCCACCAAGAAGGAAGTCAAGCAGGTCAAGCCGACCAACAGCGACGTCGGCTCCGAGGTCAGCGCCGAAATCAGCTGCGGCCCTTACCGTTTCGTCTACCGCAAAAGGTTTCACAAGAAATGCGAAACCGAGCTGACGGTGCTGACGCCGCGCCGCGAACAGCTGACCGGCGACGAGGCCCACGAACGGGTACGGACGATGCTGGCCGAGACGGTGGACAACGAACTGTGGCATGCCCAGCGGGTGCTGCAGGCCACGTCGACCGCCGCGGTGGATCTGTCCGGTTGTGACGCGCTGTCGCGCGCGCTCGATGTCGCGGCCGGTGATGAGGCGGCGATGTCCGGCACCGAGCCATTGCTCATCGAGCGGATCGACGCCGAATGCGGGCGCTACTTCACGCCGACCGGACGTCCCACCGGCGAGTGGTCCGCCGCGATCTCCGGGCTGGCCGACGCCGAGGCCGCGGTCGCGGACTGCGCGGCGGCGGTGGCCGAGGTCGACGACCGGGTGCGCCGCCACGCCGACCTGACCGAGCGGGTGGCCGAGTTGTCGCAGCAACGGATCGCGGTCGGCCCCCGGCTCGCGGCCGCGCAGGCCGCCGCCGGCAGGATCGCCGAGCTCACCAACCAGGCGCGGGAGGCCAAGCTGGTCGCCGACGCCGCGGCCGCGACCAGCTTTGCGGCGGCCGCCGCCCACCACGGGCGCATGCGGCTGCTAACCGAAATCCAAACTCGCACAGCAACTGTCGCCGCCACCCAGGCCGAAGCGCAACAAGCCGTCGCTGCCCGGTCGACGGCGCTCGCCGAGGTCGAGGCCTCGAACGCCGCGGTCGAGGAAGCCAACCAGCTCCTGACGGACCTGCACCGTCGCGCGGAGTCCGCGCGCCGCGCCGTCGATCAGCTCGCCGCCCGCGAGGAGGCCGACCGGTTGAGCGCCCGGCTTTCCAACATCGGTGCCAGCCAGCGCGACCGCGACCGTCTCGGGGCCGAGCTTTCCACCATCGCCGTCACCGAGGAGCTACTGCAAGGAATCGAGAACGCCGCCGCCGCGGTCGATCGCACCGGCGACCAGTTGGCGTTGATGTCGGCGGGCGTGGAATTCACCGCGGCCGCCGACATCGAGCTGGCCGCCGGCGACCAACGGGTGTCGCTGTCGGCCGGCCAAAGCTGGTCGATCACGGCGACCGGTCCCACCACGGTCGAGGTTCCCGGTGTCCTCACCGCGCGGATCACCCCAGGTGCCACCACGCTCGACATCCAAGCCAAACATGCCGCGGCACAACAAGAACTGACCGCGGCGTTGGCCGCCGCCGATGTCACCGACCTCGGGGCCGCGCGATCCGCCGACCGGCGTCGCCGCGAACTGCAGGGCAGTTGTGACCAGTTAACCGCCACCATGGCCGGTCTGTGCGGCGATGAACAGATCGATGAACTGCGTTCGCGGCTGGCGCAGTTGAGTGCGGGTCAACCCGACGAACCCGACATCTCCGCGGTCGATATCACCACCGCCCGCGCCGAACTCGACGCCGCGGAGGCCGCTCGCGTGGCCGCCACCGCCGAATGCGAGGCCCGGCGTCAGACCGCGGTCGCGGGCAATGCCAGCCTCACCGAACTATCCACGCGCGCAACGATTTTGCAGGATAAGTTGGAGACCCAACTCGGCGAGCTCGATGGGGCCAGCGATCGGCTGGCCCAGGAGCGCGCGTCAGTCAGTGATGAGGACCTGGCGTCGGCGGCCGATGTCGGGCGGCAAGCGGCGGAACACGCCGAGCGACGGGTCATCGGGCTGGCCGACGAGCTGGCGGCCGCGGCGCCGGAGGCGGTCGCCGACGAGTTGGCAGGTGCCACCGAGGCGGCCGAGTCGTTGAGCGATCGCTACGAAGACGCCGCCCGTGCGTTGCGGGAGATCAGTATCGAACTGTCGGTCTTCGGCAGCGAGGGCAGGCAGGGCAAGCTCGACGCCGTGGAGACAGAACGCGAGCACGCGGCCAGCCGGCACGCCCGGATCGGCGGCCGGGCTCGGGCCGCGCAGTTGCTGCGCTCGGTGATGACACGCCACCGGGACACCACCAGGCAGCGCTACGTCGAGCCCTACCGCGCCGAACTGCAGCGGCTCGGTCGCCCGGTGTTCGGGCCCACGTTCGAGCTCGACATCGACACCGACTTGTGTATCCGCAGCCGCACGCTGGACGGCGTCACGGTGCCTTACGAATCCCTGTCCGGCGGGGCCAAGGAGCAACTCGGCATACTGGCGCGGCTGGCCGGCGCCGCCCTGGTGGCCAAGGAGGACACCGTTCCGGTGGTGGTAGACGACGCGCTGGGTTTCACCGATCCGGACCGGCTGGCCAAGATGGGGCAGGTGTTCGACGCCGTCGGCGCTCACGGACAGGTGATCGTGCTTACGTGCAGCCCCGACCGGTACGACGGCGTCACGGGCGCCCACCGCATCGATCTCAACGTGTAGCCGCGCGAAGGGATCGCCGAAAGCCCGACGCTCGCGAAAGTGACATCGCCGGCGCCATCGTTTCCGCGAATCGGATGACGCGTTCCTCGGCGGTGTTTGTGGGGCTAGTGGTGTTCTTGAGACGCCGCCGATCGATCTCAACGTTTCGCTCTCGTCGCTGGTCGGAAATGTCCTACACTCGCCCCCGAAACGGGGTAACCATGGACATTCAGTGCGACTACCTGGTGGTCGGTACCGGCTCGGCGGGCGCGGTCGTGGCCAATCGGCTCAGCGCCGATCCGGGCACCCCCGTGCTGGCTCTCGAGGCGGGTCCGCGCGACAAGAACCGGTTCATCGCGATCCCGGCGGGCTTCTCCAAGCTCTTCCGCAGCGAAATCGATTGGGATTACCTGACCGAACCGGAAAAGGAGCTCGGCGGCCGCGAAATCTATTGGCCCCGGGGCAAGGTGCTTGGTGGCTCGTCGTCGATGAACGCGATGATGTGGGTGCGCGGGTTCGCCGCCGACTACGACGAATGGGCGGTGCGAGCCGGCCCGCAGTGGTCATTCGACGAGGTGCTCAAATACTTTCGTCGCATCGAGAACGTCACCGCCGCATGGCACTTTGTCAGCGGCGACGACAGCGGGGTGACCGGCCCGATGCAGATCTCGCGCCAACGCAGCCCTCGGCCTGCCACCGCGGCCTGGCTGGCGGCGACCCGCGAATGTGGATTTCCGGCTGCACAACCGAATTCGCCTCGACCGGAAGGGTTTTGCGAGACCGTCGTCACGCAACGCCGCGGCGCCCGATTCAGCACCGCCGACGCCTACCTGAAGCCGGCGATGCGTCGCACAAACCTCAACGTTCTGACCAGCGCCACCGCCACCCGAGTCCTCATGGAGGGCACCCGGGCGGTCGGCGTGGAATTTCAGCGGGGCGGTCAACAACTCGTCGCCTACGCCCGCCGCGAGGTGGTGCTCTGCGGCGGTGCCATCAACAGCCCCCAGCTGCTGATGCTTTCGGGTATCGGCGACCGCGAGCACCTTGCCGATCACGGCATCGAGACCGTCCACCACTCACCCGAGGTGGGGCGAAACCTGATCGATCACCTGGTCACGCCGCTGGGTTTCGAGGTCGACGGCGGCTCTCTGGCCGCCGCGGAAAAGCCGAAGGAGTTGATCAACTACCTGCTGCGGCGCCGCGGCATGCTCACCTCCAATGTCGCCGAGGCGTACGGGTTTGTCCGCAGCCGACCCGAGTTGGGCGTACCCGACCTCGAGCTGATTTTCGCCCCGGCGCCGTATTACGACGAGGGCCTGCTCGCCGAGCCGCCGGGCCACGGAGTGGTATTCGGGCCGATCCTGGTCGCACCGGAAAGCCGGGGCCAGATCACGCTGCGGTCGGCGGACCCACATGACAAGCCGATCATCGAACCGCGTTACCTGTCCGATCCGGGCGGGGTCGACCGAGCCGCGATGATGGCAGGGTTGCGGATGTGCGCCCGGATCGCCCAAACCTCCGCGATGAAAGGCCTGCTCGGCCCCATCGTTCGACCGCGCAACTGCACCGAGTTGAACGAAACCACGCTCGAGCTGGCACTGAACACCGTCTCGCATACCCTGTATCACCCGCTGGGCACCTGCCGGATGGGCACCGACGAATCGAGCGTGGTGGATCCGCAGCTGCGGGTTCGCGGGATCGACGGACTGCGCGTCGCCGACGCCTCGGTCATGCCGGGTACAGTTCGCGGTCACACTCACGCGCCGTCCGTGCTGATCGGGGAAAAGGTCGCCGACCTGATTCGCGGGTGAGCCGAGGGGGAATAAGACCGTCGGTGGACGATGGCAGGCAATGCGTATGACGATGAACGCGAAACGGCGTCGGGTGCAGGAGAAGCTGGCCGCGTTGCCCGGCGTGCGGCCGGTGCGCCGGCCGATCTCCCCGGGCAATCCCGCAGAGTTCGATCTCTACTATGTGCGCGGCGGGCGTAAGTCCGCCCACCCGTTGGTGATCATCCCGGGAGGCCCCGGAGCGGCGTCGGTGCGGGTGTATCGGGGACTGCGGCGGCGGGCCGCCGCCGCCGGCCTCGATGTGATCATGATCGAGCATCGCGGCGTGGGAATGTCGCGCCACGACGACTCCGGTGCCGACCTGCCGCCACAGGCGCTCACCGTCGATCAGGTCGTCGACGACGTTGCCGCGGTGCTCGATGACGCCCATGTGGACTCGGCCGTCATCTACGGCACGTCGTATGGCAGCTACATCGCGGCCGGGGTCGGCGTGCGCCATCCCGGCCGGGTACGGGCGATGGTCCTTGATTCGCCGCTGCTGTCCCGGCATGACATCGTGATCGTGCGCAACGCAATTCGCCGGCTCCTGCTCAGGGGTGATAGTCCCGAAACCGCCCCGATGGCATCCAAGGTCCGCAAACTCGTCGATGCCGGTGTGATGACCGCGTCGGCAACGCAGATCGTCGCGACGATCTACGGCTACGGCGGGCCCACCTTGCTCGATCGTCAACTCGACCTGTTGCTCGACTCACGAAAGATGCTGTGGTGGGCGCTATCCCGATTCGCCACCCTGAGCGACCTGCCGTACCGCTTCGAGGAAGAGTTGGTGAGCCGCATCGCGTTCCGTGAACTCGACTACGCCCCCGCGCCCGACGGCCTTCCGCTCGACCCCGCCGTGGCGATACGTGAAACATTCACTGAAACAACAGCTTTCGAGGACGAGCCGTATGACCTTGTGACCGAGATGCCGAAATTTCGCTGGCCCACCGTGGTGGTTTCCGGCGGTCGCGATCTCATCACCCCGCCCGCGGTGGCCGAGCGCGAGGCGTCGCTGCTGCCGAACGCGGTGCTGTTGAAACTCCCCACGATGGCGCACAGCGCCTTGGACTTTCGTGAGCCCGCCGCCCTGGCCATCGCCGACGCGGTATTTCGCGACGAACTAGGCGGCCTGGCTGCCCGGGCGCCGGCGCTGGACGCGCTGCCGTCGCGGCCCGCAGTCCGCTTGCTGTGGAAGGCGATCCAAGTGGCCGCCATCGCGGAGGGGGCCCTGCCGGCGGTACCACTCGGCCTGCGGCGCCGGGTGGCTGCCTCCTGACCGCGTCACACCAAATCCCCTTCAGTCATGTGCACATGCACCACAGCTTGACCACGGCTGAAGCCCGTATCCTCGATTCGGCGAACACCATGTACCGTCGCTGCCCATCCCAGCGCGGTCGTATTGAGCTCGTCATAGTCCTCAAAGAAACCCACCACGTACGGAGAACCGTCGGCCAGAGCCGAGACGGTGGACTGCTTCACTTTCCGCAGCATCTCACCGTCAGCCGCCAGCACGGGCGCCAGCTTGTCACCCAACATGTCCGGTTCTCCTCTGGGTGAACAGGGTGCCTCGAAGTAGTTAGTCCGGGTACCAGGTGTGGCCCCACATAAGGTGGGCCCCCCAGGCGTAGTCAAACTGACAAACAAACGAGCACAACCGCTTGGCGGTGGGCCCGGACTTGCTGAGGTCTGGCTTCCATTGCCAAGTCGTTTCGACCGAGTTGGCGGCCTGGACGTCACGCTCACCGACGCTGCAGTGCAGGGTCCGGTGCGCGATGTCGCAAGTTTCAACCAGCACTTCGTTTTCCAAAAGGCCAAGCGGATTGCGGATCAGCCGCACGCCGAATCGCTCGGTTTTGCCGTGGGCGCGCAGTCTTTGAGCGATGCCTTCCAATACGGCCTCGTCGTCCGGGCTCACCGACGGGGTGGAGCCGAAGTCGGCCGGGTCGGCAAACTCCATGCCGATGACGCCGACACCAGAGCGAACGTCGGGGTCGAAACGCATCGAGGTCGCGTTCAAACCCCGCGCGGAGCGTCGCTCGACCGGCGTGGTTTTGGTTCCGCGCGGCGCCGTGGTCATGCTTTCGACAAAGACCTCTCCGGCAGCCGGTTCGAAGTGCTTGTGCAGCAGCCAGATCGCGAATCGTTGCCAGGAATCGGTCGAGACGAGATAGTGGCCTAACTGGTCAAGACAGGCGCGATCGGCCTCGTCCAACACAGCGACATCGGTCGTGTCCATGTCGCGTAACGTGGCGTAGTCCTCCACGTTGTGGCCCCGCAACGCGAGCACCGCTTTGCTTCTTGTCATCCTTACAGGTGTGCGCTTCGTTGCTAGCCGCAGCATGGGCCATTGTTATGGATCTGATGTGCGGTCACGCGGCGCCGGCACGGCCCAAGTGACCGCCGGGCGGGATCAGCTTTGGATGAATCCGATTGCCGTGTAATCCACGTCGGCCAGCCCGAAAGCGCCGTAGTTGGCCACTTTGCTCCGCACCGCGATGTTTCCCGGCGACTGGAACAGCGGCAGGCTGAACCCTTCCTGCCAGATCAACTTGTCGATCTCGTTGGCTAGCGCGCGCGCCTTGTCCTGGTCCAGCTCGGACAGCGTCTGATCGATCATGGCGTCGATCTCCGGACTTCCGATCCTGCCGGAGTTGCCTTCGCCGTGCGACGCGTATATCTGCGGAAGCGCGGCAAGCGGATAACCGCCACCCCCCCAACCGAATTCGACGACGTCGAAGTCGCCGGAGTTCACGTACTGGCTGAAAAATCCGGTCCCCGGCTTGGGTTCGAGCACCAGCTTGACACCGATCTGCGCCAGGTTCTGCTGAGCGATGAGTCCGATCTGCCGTCGGAACGGCTGATCGATGAACGGATCACGGATCACCAGTTGCTTGCCGTCCTTCTCGCGCACGGCCCCGTTGAGCTTCCAGCCCAGCGCGTCGAGGTCTCGGCTGGCCTGGTCGGGGCTGTAGGCGGCAGGGCCGCTGTTGTCTTCGTAGCCCACCTGGCCATCGACGAAAATGTGGTTGTTCAGCGGCACGGGATGCGCGGTCAGGCCGTGCTGGACCACTGTGGCGATGGACTGGCGGTCGATGCCTTTGCCGATCGCCAGCCGCAGCCTCTCGTCGGCCAGGATGGACCCGGGTGCGCCGTTGAAGGTGATGTGATACCAGACCAGGGCCGGTGAACTACGGACCGCGATACCGGGCGTGCGCTGGGCGGTGACCATGTCGTCGATTGAACCGACGTCGGCGGCGTCGATGTCTTTGTTTTGCAGGGCGGGGATGACGGCGGCGGGGTCGAGCACCAGGAACGTGATGGAGTCCAGTCGCGGTTTGCGGCCCCACCATAGGGGATTGCGGGTCAGCACGATGCGCTGCGCGGTCCGGTCAACCGTGGACACGATGAACGGTCCGGCTGACGGGCCGGGGGCTTCGAGTTGGCCCTTGTTGAAGACGTCCGGGTCGGAAGTCATGCGGCTGGCTTGCAGGGCGCCGAACAGCCCGCGCCATTCGGAGTAGGGCTGGGCAAAAGTGACTACCGCCTGGCGATCGTCAACACCCCTGGTCACCGACTTGATCCGTTCGAATCCAGATTTGCTGGCGATCAAGAAGCGCGGGTCGCGGCCGTTGCATGCGTTGTACAGCGATTCGAGGTCTTTCCAGATAATCGGCGACCCGTCGCTCCATACAGCTTTCGGGTTGATGGTGTAGGTGACTACTTGCGGGGTGGTGCTGGTCAGTTCGATGCTTGTGAAGTAGTCGGTGTTGAGTTTCTGCGTCCCGTCGGCGTTGATGATGAAGGTCGCCGGGAGTGTCGGGCCGACAACCGCACCGGTGTCGCCCGTGTTGCCGTCGATGTTCAATACGTTGAAGTTGTCCGGGAACATTGTCAGCGGGAGCCGAAGGTTGCCGCCGTCGCGCAGCGTCGCCGGATCCCGGGGGTTGATGTCGGGACCGGCGCCGACCCGCGCTGTCGACGCCTGTTGGAGGCCCTGATAACCGTCTGAGCAGCCAGTGGCAATCAAAACAACCACCAGCGACAGCAGCGCGATCCTGCGAACCATCGGCGGGCACGTCACTCTCACGATGCTAACCGCCGGCAACATCGGGGTGTGCCCGCGGAACGGCGGCCAGCAATCGCTGGGTGTACTCGTGCTGCGGGTTTGTGAACACCTGGTCGCCGTCGCCCTGCTCGACGATCGCCCCCCGGTACATCACCGCTACCCGGTGGGCCAGGTGTTTGACCACGGAAAGATCATGCGACACAAACAGATACGACAAACCGAACTGCCGCTGCAGGTCCAGCAGCAGGTTGATGATGCCCGCCTGAATCGACACGTCGAGCGCCGACACCGGCTCGTCGAGCGCAAGAATCTTCGGCTGCAGCGCCAGCGCCCGGGCAATGCCGATCCGCTGCTTCTGCCCACCGGAGAACTCGGCGGGATAGCGGCTGGCATCGGCGCGGTCGAGTCCGACGGTCGTCAGTAGCTCGGCGACCCGTTCCTCGCACCGTGGCCTGTCGAACCCGTTAGCGACCAACGGTTCAGCGATGACGTCGAACACCGGGAGGCGCGGGTCCAACGAGGCCACCGGGTCCTGAAACACCACCTGCAGTTCGGTCCGGAGGTTACGGCGGGTGGCCGCGTCGAGGGCCGAGACGTCGGTGCCGAGAATCTCGATGGAACCAGCCTGGGGGGTGGCGAGTTCGAGAATCTGGCTAAGGGTTGTCGATTTGCCCGAACCGGATTCGCCGACGATGCCCAGGGTGCGTCCCTCCTCCAGGGTGAAGCTGACGCCATCGACCGCACGCACCTCGCCCACCCGCCGGCGCAACACCACGCCCTTGGTGAGTGGGAAGGTCTTGACGAGATCGGACACCCGCAGCACCAGCGGCGGTTCGCTTGCGGCGTCCTCGATTTCGAGCGGCTGGGTTGACACGCCGAAGATTTCGGCTGCGCTGCGTCCCGCGACGTCTTCGGTGCGGATGCACGCCGCCCGGTGTCCGTCCGCGATGGCAACGAGATCGGGTTCGGCCGAATGACATTCGTCGATCGCCAGCGGACAGCGGGGAGCGAACGGGCACATGCCGGGCGACAATGACGACATCGTCGGCGGCGCGCCGGGGATCGGAATCAGCCGGGTGCCCTGCGGGGCATTCAGCCGCGGCACTGACCCCAGCAGTCCAACGGTGTAGGGCATTCGGCGGTCGCGGTATAGATCTTCGACGGTGGCGACCTCGACCCCGCGTCCGGCATACATCACCATTGCCCGGTCGGCGAACTCGGACACCACGCCCAGGTCGTGGGTGATGATCAGGACACCCGCGCCGGTGACGTCGCGCGCGGTCCTTAATACGTCGAGGATTTGGGCCTGCACGGTGACGTCCAGCGCGGTGGTCGGTTCGTCGCAGATCAGCAGGTCCGGATCATTGGCGATGGCGATCGCGATCACCACCCGCTGGCGCTCGCCGCCGGACAGCTCGTGGGGGAAGGCCCTCGCCCGGCTTTGCGGCTGCGAGATACCGACGAGATCGAGCAGCTCGACGGCGCGCTTGCGGGCATCCGCGCGGCGGATGTCGCGGTTGTGGACCTCGATGGCTTCGGCTATCTGGTCGCCGACCGTGTAGACGGGGGTCAGGGCCGACATCGGGTCCTGAAATATGGTGCCGATCGCCTTGCCGCGGATCCGTGACATCGCCTGGTCGTTCAGCCCGAGCAGTTCCTCGCCGTGCAAGCGGGCCGACCCCGAGACGTTCGCGTACTCGGGCAACAATCCGATCACGGCCATCGCTGCAGTGCTTTTGCCCGAACCGGATTCGCCGACGATCGCGACCACTTCGCCGGGCTCGATGTGGTACGTGGTGCCGCGCACCGCGGACACCGAAACGTCCCCGGTTTCGAAGGTGACGTTCAGGTCCGTCACCTCTAGCAGTGCTGTCACTTGGGGATCCGCTTCTTGCGACGCGGTGGCCGACTGCGGGGATCCAGCGCGTCCCGCAAGCCGTCACCGGTGAGGTTGGCGCACAACACGATCAGGACCAGCGTGCCGGCCGGGAACAGGAAGACCCACGGGAACGTGGTGGTCGAAGTCGTGCCATCCGCGATCAGCGTCCCCAGCGACACGTCGGGTGGCTGGACACCGAATCCCAGGAAGCTCAGACCGGTTTCGGCCAGGATCGCCGACCCGACGTTGAGGGTGGCGTCGATGATGAGGATCGAGGCGACGTTGGGCACGATGTGATGCACGATGACCCGGCGGCTGGACACCCCCATATACCTTGCCGCACGGACGAATTCGCGTTCGCGTAGGCTCATGGTCAAGCCGCGCACCATCCGCGAGCTGACCATCCAGCCGAACGCCGCGAGCAACACGATGAGCCACAGGACGTTGCCGGACCCTTTGGTGCGCGAGCTGACGATGGCGATCAGCAGGAAGCTCGGCACCACCAGCAGCAAGTCGACCAGCCACATCAGGGCCCGGTCGCGCCAACCGCCGAAGTAACCGGCGATTGACCCGACGGTGGCGGCAAGGGTGGTCGAGATCAGTGCCACACAAAACCCGATCAGCATAGATTTCTGCATGCCGCGCAGCGTTCGGGCCAGCAGGTCCTGACCCAGCGCGTTGGTGCCGAACCAGTGCTTGAGCGAGGGTGGCTGCAGCAGCGCGTCGTAGTCGAGGTGGTTGTAGTCGTAGGGGAGTAGCGGCGGCAGCGCGTAGCAGCCGACGAAGCCCACCACCAGCAGGATCAACGCCACGACCGCGGGCCTGTTGCGGATGAATCTGCGTGCCACCAGGTTTCGCCGCGACGTGAACGCGGCCGGGTGGATCCCGGCCTTGACTTCCACGCTGGCCTCTTGGGTCGTCATGTCACCCGCACTCTCGGGTCCAAGAGCGCGTAGAAGATGTCGGACAACAGGCCGGCGAGCAGAATCGCCAGCCCCGAAAACAGCGTGATCGCCGCGACAACGTTGGTGTCCTGGGTGGAAATGCCCAGCACCACCCACTCGCCCATGCCGTGCCAACCAAAGATCTTTTCAACAAAGACTGCGCCGACGACCAGTCCGCTGACCCCGTAAGCGAACAGGGTGGCCAGCGGAATCAGTGCAGTGCGCAGTCCGTGTTTGAACAGGGCACGCCGGCGGGTCAGGCCTTTGGCGCGCGCGGTGCGGATGAAATCCTCGCCGAGCACGTCGAGCATGGCGTTGCGCTGGTAGCGGCTGAAGCCCGCCATCGCCTGCAGGGCCAGCGTCAGCGTCGGCAATACGAGGTGTTGCACGCGGTCGACGAAGTGGTCCCACAGACCGCCGGGCGGAACCGGTGAGGTCTCACCGGTGTAGAGGAATATCCGGACACCGATGAAGTTGTTCACCCGCAGCGCGGCCAGGATGAGCAGGCCTGCCAGCACGAATGACGGAATGCTGAGGATGATCAACGACAGCACGGTGATCACGCGGTCGCTCAGCCGGTACTGTCGGATCGCTCCCCAGGCCCCCAGGATGACGCCGATTAGTGTGCCCAACACGGAACCGGTCACCACGAGCCGCAGGCTGATCCCTATCCGGTGCCACAGCTCCCGGGAGACGGGGTGACCGGTGACCGTCGTGCCAAAGTCGCCGTGCGCCACACCGGCAACCCATTTCGCATACCGAATGGGTATGGGTTTGTCCAAGCCAAGCTCATGCGCTTTGCGGTCGATTAGCTCCTTGGGCGGCAGTGGGTGGCGTTGGGTGTAGGTGTCGAGCGGACGGAACGTCACGGAGGCCAGGCAGAAGGCCAGTAACGACGCCAGCACCAGCAGCACGATGTAATTGAGGAACCGACGCGCCAGGAAGCGAATCATGCCCGACCGCCGTGCCGCATTGGGACAGGTTATCGAGCCGGCTGATTTTCATGCGTGAAACGCCGGTGCCCGGCTACTAGGATCCACCGAGACGCAGGAGGTCGGGCTCGGCTCGCGACAAATAAGCCACGCACACGACACGCCGACGCGGGTGTGCATGGTTTATGTTTCGCGACGCACCGACCGAACTACGGACCGTAGGAGGCTCGCGTGACAGTTACCGACGGCTATCTGGCCAACAACGCCGCATATGCAGGCAATTTCACGGGCCCGTTGCCGATGCCGCCGAGCAAGCACGTCGCGGTCGTCGCGTGCATGGATGCCCGGCTCGACGTCTATCGCATCCTCGGCCTCAACGAGGGGGAATCCCACGTCATCCGGAACGCCGGCGGAGTCGTCACCGACGACGTCATCCGGTCGCTGGCCATCAGCCAACGGCTGCTGGGGACCCGGGAGATCATCCTGATTCACCACAGCGACTGCGGGATGCTCACCTTCAACGACGACGACTTCAAGCGCGCCATCCAGGACGAGATCGGGGTCAAACCCCCGTGGGCGACCGAGGCATTCCCGGACGTCGCCGAGGACCTCCGGCAGTCGCTGCGCCGGATCGACAACAGCCCGTTCGTGAACAAGCACGTGTCGCTGCGCGGCTTCATCTTCGACGTCGCTACCGGCAAGCTCCAGGAAGTCACGCTCTAACCCCGGCATCGCCGCGTCGAGTGTGCGGCCAGCCGCAAATTCGAAGCCGAGCGTGCGGCCAGCCGCACAGTCGGCGAAAGGGGCGAGTGAAGTCACACTCTAACCCACCTTGTAAGTGGCCAGCGCCTTGGCGAGCAGCCTGCCCTCCGGGTCGACGATCTCGGCCTCGCAATTGGTTAGCAACCGGCCGCGCCGCAGCACCCGGCCCACCCCGATCACGTCGGTGGCCCGCGCCGGCGCCATGAAGTCCAGCGTCATCGACACCGTCACCCCTCGCAGTTCCGGGGGCGCCTCCGCGCCGCACCAGGCCGCCGCCATGACGGTCAGATCGGCGAGGGTGGCAAGGGCGCCGCCATGCACCATGTCGCCGACGGTGACGTTGGAGGGATCCCACGGCAGCCGCAGCCTGACTTCGTCGTCGCCCAGCTGATCGGCGACAATTCCCAGTTTCGCGACGAACGGCGAGTGGGGGATGAACTGCGCGATGACGTCGCGGCCGCTCTGAGTTTCGGTGGTCATCCGTCCATGCTTTCGCATCGGCGAGCCGCCGCAAATACGCAGTTGGTCATTGACACCGGCGAGGCCGGCTGGTTGCATATAGGACAATGACCGTAAACATGGTCAGTTCTACCAGATTTATCGGGAATACGACAAGGAAGCCATGACCAGTGCTGTGAAGGGTGGCCCCACCGCCGGCCAGTACGAATTGAGCCATCTGCGCTCGCTGGAGGCCGAAGCGATCCACATCATCCGGGAAGTGGCCGCGGAGTTCGAGCGGCCGGTGCTGTTGTTCTCGGGTGGCAAGGACTCCATCGTCATGCTGCATCTCGCGCTCAAGGCGTTCCGCCCGGGGCGGCTGCCCTTCCCGGTCATGCACGTCGACACCGGCCACAACTTCGACGAGGTGATCGCCACCCGCGACGAACTCGTCACCGAGTCCGGGGTGCGCTTGATCGTGGCGTCCGTGCAGGAAGACATCGACGCCGGCCGCGTCGTCGAGACCATCCCGTCGCGCAACCCGATACAGACCATCACCCTGCTGCGGGCCATCCGGGAGAACAGGTTCGACGCCGCGTTCGGCGGTGCGCGCCGCGACGAAGAGAAGGCGCGCGCCAAGGAGCGGGTGTTCAGCTTCCGCGACGAATTCGGCCAATGGGAACCGAAGGCCCAGCGGCCTGAGCTGTGGAACCTGTACAACGGCCGGCACCACAAGGGCGAGCACATCCGGGTCTTCCCGCTGTCCAACTGGACCGAGTTCGACATCTGGTCTTATATCGGCGCGGAGAAGATCAAGTTGCCGTCGATTTATTTCGCGCACCGGCGCAAGGTGTTTCAACGCGACGGCATGCTGCTGGCGGTAGACCGGCACATGCAGCCCCGCGCCGACGAGCCGGTGTTCGAGGCGACGGTGCGTTTTCGCACCGTCGGGGACGTCACCTGTACCGGATGCGTGGAATCGGAGGCGGCCACCGTGTCGGAGGTCATCGCCGAGACCGCAGTCGCACGGTTGACCGAGCGTGGCGCTACCAGAGCCGACGACCGGATCTCGGAGGCCGGAATGGAAGACCGCAAACGGCAGGGCTACTTCTGATGACAACGCTATTGCGCCTCGCGACCGCGGGTTCCGTCGACGACGGCAAGTCCACGCTGATCGGGCGCCTGCTGTATGACTCCAAGGCCGTCATGGAAGACCAGTGGGCGTCGGTGGAGCGGACGTCCAAGGAGCGTGGCCACGAGTACACCGACCTGGCTCTGGTCACAGACGGCCTGCGGGCCGAACGGGAACAGGGCATCACCATCGACGTCGCCTACCGTTACTTCGCCACTCCCAAGCGGAAATTCATCATCGCCGACACGCCGGGACACATCCAGTACACGCGCAACATGATCACCGGCGCGTCGACCGCCCAGCTGGTGATCGTGCTCGTCGATGCCCGGCACGGCCTGCTGGAGCAGTCACGCCGGCACGCCTTCCTGGCGTCGTTGTTGGGCATTCGCCACATTGTGCTCGCGGTCAACAAGATGGACCTGATCGGTTGGGACAGAGAGAAATTCGAGTCGATCCGCGACGAGTTCTATTCCTTTGCCGCCCGCCTGGAAGTGCACGACGTCACCTCCATCCCGATGTCGGCGCTGCACGGCGACAACGTGGTGACCAAGTCGCAGAACACGCCGTGGTACGAGGGCCCCGCGTTGCTGTCGCATCTCGAAGAGGTCTACATCGGCGGCGACCGCAACCTGGTCGACGTGCGGTTCCCGGTGCAGTACGTCATCCGCCCGCAAACGCACGAGCATCATGATCACCGCAGCTATGCCGGCACTGTGGCCGGTGGAGTGATGCGCCCGGGTGACGAAGTGGTCGTGTTGCCAATCGGCAAGACCACCAGTATCGCGGCGATCGACGGACCGAACGGTCCAGTGGCGGAAGCGTTTCCACCGATGGCCGTGTCGATCAGCCTCGCCGACGATATCGACGTCTCGCGCGGGGACATGATCGCCCGCACCAACAACCAGCCCAGGGTCGTCCAGGACTTCGACGCGACCGTGTGCTGGATGGCCGACGGCGCAGCTCTGGAGGCCGGCCGCGAGTACGTCATCAAGCACACCACCCGGACCACCCGCGCACGGATCACGGGGTTGGACTACCGGCTCGATGTCAACACCCTGCACCGCGACAAGACGGCAACGGCCCTGAAGCTCAACGAACTTGGCCGCATTTCGCTGCGCACCCAGATACCCCTGCTACTCGACGGGTACACCCGGAACGCCAGCACCGGCTCGTTCATCCTCATCGACCCGGACACCAACGGAACGGTGGCGGCGGGCATGGTGCTGCGCGGTGTCTCGCCGTACGCGGCAAGCCCGAACACCGTGCTGCACAAGTCATTGGTCACCACCGCAGACAGGGTGGCCCGGGGCGCAACCGTGTGGCTCACCGGCCTGTCGGGCTCCGGCAAGTCGTCGGTGGCCATGCTGGTCGAACAGAAGCTGCTCGAAAAGGGCTTTCCCGCTTATGTTCTCGACGGTGACAACCTGCGCCACGGCCTGAACGCCGACCTGGGCTTCAGCATGGCCGACCGTGCGGAGAACCTGCGCCGGCTGGCGCATGTGGCGACGCTGCTGGCCGACACGGGCCAAACCGTGCTGGTGCCCGCGATCAGTCCGCTGGCCGAGCACCGGGAACTGGCTCGCAAAGTGCACACGGACGCCGGCTTCGACTTTGTCGAGGTTTTCTGCGACACCCCGCTCGCCGACTGCGAGAAGCGTGATCCCAAGGGGCTCTACGCCAAAGCGCGCGCCGGTGAGATCACCCACTTCACCGGCATCGACAGCCCGTATCAGCGGCCGAAGAATCCTGACCTGCGGCTCACCCCCGACCGCACCCTCGACGAGCAGGCGCAGAGCATCATCGACCTGCTCGAGTCGCGGCCCTAGCGCGCGGTCCCGCATCTTCCGCTCGGGCTGGTGGCACAATCCACAGGGTGCGCATGTCAGCCAAGGCGGAGTACGCGGTGCGGGCGATGGTCCAGCTGGCCACGGTGAGCAACGGCACGCTGGTTAAGACCGACGACCTGGCCCAGGCTCAGCGCATACCGCCGCAATTTCTCGTCGACATCCTCACCAACCTGCGCACCGACCGCCTGGTGCGAAGCCATCGCGGCCGCGAAGGCGGCTACGAACTGGCCCGTCCCGCAAACGAGATCAGCATCGCCGACGTGTTGCGCTGCATCGACGGACCGCTGGCCAGCGTCCGCGACATCGGCCTCGGCGACCTGCCCTATTCCGGGCCCACCGCGCCGTTGGCCGATGTATGGCGGGCGCTTCGGGCCAGCATGCGCTCGGTGCTGGAAGAAACCACTTTGGCGGACGTCGCGGCCGGTGCCCTGCCCGAGCATGTCGCGCGACTCGCCGATAACTATCTGGATCAGGAGCACGTGCGGCACGGCTCACCGCGGCGCGGCGACTAGGCTAGCCGCCCGAGCCGTAGGGCCGGGTCAGGATCTCCATGGCATGCTCCGAGGGATCCGGAAAGTACACGCCGCGCCCGCCGTCCCTGTGGTTGATCTCGCCGGGCCGATCTCGACGGGGGTCCGCCCAGTGCTGCAAGCCGCGTGCCTGGATTTTGCCGTAGATCGCGTCGAAGTCCTCTTCGGAAACGAGAAATGCGTAGTGCTGCGGCCGGATTTCCTCGCCCTCGGGGGCATCCGCGTAATCGAGGCTGGCGCCATGCTCGAGGGCGACAACCATGAAGTGGCCGAACGGCTTCGGGCTGGGCAGGCCGAACAGTTCGGCGAGGAATTCCGCGGACTCCCGCTTGTCGCGCGCGGCGACGATGGTGTGGTTGAAACTGATGGTCATAGTTCCTCTCTACGCCTTCCGGCGAGCGCGCGTGTTTCCCCGCAAGCGGGTGGGGGTACGCCGCCGAGTCTGCGGTGATGGCGTCGATCCTGCGCTGAGCGCGCGAATTGTCGACGAACTCGCGCGCTGAACGCAGTCTCGGCGGTCGCGCCTACTTCGGCGCCGTGAGCTCCAAAGCGATGTTGTCCGGGTCGCGGAACTCCAGGATGTATGACGGGCCAATGTCTTTGACCGGCTCGCGCTGGACGCCGATCTCGTCGAGATGAGCCGCCGCGGCATCTATCTCGGCCTTGCTGCTGAGCCAGAACGCGATGTGATCGAGTCCGCAACGATCCTCGTGGAAGCGGTCCCTGGCGACCGGCCGCAGCCCGAGCAGCGTGCCGCCGAGGTCGTAGACGACACCGCCGAACAGGAAGCCCAACTGTTGGCGGGTTGCTTCGTCGGCATTCTCGGGGACCTCCACCAACACCGGCCAGCCGAACACACTCTCGTAGAACTGCCGGGATCGCTCGATATCGGTGACGGTCAGCCGGACGTGCGCGACGGAGGTGGTGGTTATGCCCATGTGGCCCATGCTGCCAGAATCGCATCCGTGCAGATAGCGATGACCATGCCGGTGATGGAGCCGGACGTGGACGCGACGGTGCTGGAAAACTGGGCGCGTGCGATCGACGAGGGCCCGTTCTCGTCGCTGTGCTGGGGCGAGCGCATCGCGTTCGAAAACCCGGACAACCTGACGCTGCTCGGCGCGCTGGCCGCCTGGACCGATCGGGTACGGCTGCTGACGACCGTGATCGTGCCGCAGTTGCATGATCCCGTGATGCTGGCCAAGGGGCTGGCCTCCGGGGACGTGCTGAGTGGCGGGCGACTGACCGTGGGCCTCGGCGTGGGCGGCAGGCACGAGGACTATCACGCCGTGGGCGCCGACCCGGCCACGCAGACGATGCGCGCCATGGCCGAACGCGTGGCGGTGATGAAACGGGTGTGGGCCGGCGAAAAGATCACCGAATCGGTGCTGCCGGTCGGGCCGGCCCCGGTCCAGCCCGGAGGTCCGCCGCTGTTCGTCGGCAGCATCGGACCCAAGACCATCCGCAGCGCCGCGGGGTGGGCCGACGGTCTGGCCGGCACCACGCTGGACCTCGACGTCGCCAAGCAGAACGAGCTGTTCGACGTGGCGCGCGACGCGTGGGCGCGGGCCGGCAAGCCCAAGCCCCACCTGGTGACGTCGTTCTGGTTCGCGTTCGGGCCACACGAGCAGGCCCGCGCCCAGGTGCATCGGCATCTGCGGCGCTACATGAACTGGATACCGGCCGAATACGTCGACGCGATGGCGCCGATGACCGGCTGGGCCGGCAATAAGGACGAGCTGCTGGCGGTGCTGCAAAAGTTCGAGGGGATCGGCACCGACGAGGTTCAGCTCATCCCCACGAGTTCGGACCTCGACCAACTGCGCCGCGCGGCCGAGGTGGCGGGGCAACTCTCGGCGGGATGAGCTGAACCTCGTCGGTGCCGGATTGCTGAGGAGGCTGGCCCTTGCGCAGCGTCGCCAACAACTCGCGGTACGGGCCCACGAGGTAGACGGTGTCGCCCGCGCGGAGCCAGGCGTCGCGTCGCGGGTGTAGCTCGATGGGCGCGTCCTGCCGGGTGATCGCGATGACGCGGGTTTGGGTCGACAGCTCGAACATCTTCAGCCCATCGAGTTCGCTGCGGGCCGCCACGTGCATCCCGCCGACCATGAAGGAGCGCTGGCCGACCGAAAACGTCCCCAGCACCTGCAGGCCCATCGCGGCGCCGATGAACCACGGTGCGGCCAGTTCGACGGTCGAGCGAACGTTCTCGAAGCCGAACCGCTGCGCCACCGCGGCCCCCAGCACGCGGTCGTATACGCGCAGGACAAGCGGCACGTCGGGCCGGACAACATCCGGCATCACCCTGGGGCCCAGCATCTCGCGCACCACGATCCCCGCCTCGATGTTGACCATGTCGTCCCGGGTCAGCACCGCCACGGCGCGGGCGTGTTTGACGCCGGCCGATTCCAGCGTCTGCCGCAGCGTCCCGTCCCCGAAGATCACCGGCACGTCGAGGTCGGCCGCCGACGACAGGAACCGGTTGTTCTCGTTGCGCTCGATGACGGCGACGTCGTATCCGGCCGTGGTCAGGTCTGCGGCGACACGGCTGCCGAACGAACCCAGCCCGACGACGATGACGTGATTGCGCAGGTGGCGCGCCCGCCGGCGTCCGGCCGAGTGGGCGAAGCGGCGCGACAACAGCAGGTCGGCCATGAACGCGACAAGGAGCGCGGTGGTCGTCACGCCGGCGAGCATCAGCATGATGCTGAACAGTCGCAGCCAGGTGGGTTGTTGCAGGAAGCTGAAGTCGCCGTAGCCCACTGTCGCGATCGTCTCGGTGCTGAAATACAACGCGTCGAGCCACGTCATCTTCGGATGCGGCTGGTAGGCGAAGCGCAAAATGACCGTCGACCCTGTCAGCAAGCACGCCGCGGCCAACAACATTCGCGAGAACATCGGGTTGACGTCGTCGCGCAATCCGCGCACGACGTCGAGCAATCGCCGGAACCGGGGCCGGCGTGAGCGCGTCGCGGTCGGTCGCGGGACCTTGATGCCGCGGGCGGCCAACTCGTCGGCGGTACCGATCATCGCGGTCCAGTCGCCGGCGTGCACCGGCAGATCCCGGCCCGGACATGCCTCCACCTCGCCCGGGGTGGCGCAGTGCTCGCCGTGAATCACCGCCACCGGTGCCAGGTCGCCGTAGATCTCGCGCAGCGTCGCGTCCCGCGGTGCCTCGGCGCCCGAGACGACGAATTCGATGCCCGCCACCTCGAACGGGTGCACGGAGTGCGCCAGGCACGCCTCGACGACCGACGGCGCCGCGAGGTCCGCGACGTCCAGAATCGCGCCGGGGCGCTTATCGGCGGCCATCGCTGTGCGCAGTACGTCGTTGGCGAGCCGCGCCACCACCCGCACGTGGGGGTTGGCTTTCCTTGCCAGCAGGGCGATTTCGAGGTTTGTCGCGTCGTTTTTCCCGGCGCAGATCACGGCGCGGGCGCGGGCGACCCCGGCATTGGCGAGCTCGGCGGCGTGGGCGAGTTTGACGACGTGCACGCCGGCGTTGTTGAGCTCCTCGACGATCGTCGTCGCCAGCGCGTCATCACCGCTGACGATGATGTGGCTATGCATCTTTCGAGCCGTCCGGCATAAGCCCCCACCTCTGGTGACGTTGGCGTTCGCCCGTTGCTATGACTATCGGTCACCGGGCCGATTTATGCCACCGAAAAGCCTTGCCTGAGATGCAATACTCGGGCCATGCCCACAGCTCGGCGCGGCCACAGCAGCATCGAAATCTCCGCGCCGCCTGAGCTCGTCTACGACCTCATCGCGGACGTCGCCCGGATGGGGGAGTGGAGCCCTGAGTGTTACCGGTGCGAATGGCTGGACGGAGCAATCGCGGCGGCCCCGGGCGTGCGGTTTCGCGGGTACAACCGGCTCGGCCGCTTGCGCTGGGAAAGAACGGCCGTGGTAAACACCGCCGACCGGGGTCGCGAATTCGGCTTCACGACGGTCAATGACGGTGCCGGTCGTGAGGAAACGCGTTGGCGCTACTCAATGGAGCCGTCGTCGTCGGGAACGTTGCTCACCGAGTCTTTTGAGTTCCTGTGGTGCTCGATTCCCAACAGACTCGCCGAAGTGCTTGTCCCACGGGGACGTCAGGTTAACCGAGGCATCGAGGAGACGCTCCGGCGAATCAAGCGGGCCGCCGAAGCGGACGTGTGATTGCTCGGCTTCTACACCACCCGAGCGTCGGACGGCGACCAGAACGCGCGCATCGACGTGATCTTGGCGTCCTCGTCGAACGCCATCATCGAGATGGGCGAGATTCGGGTGCGGCTGCCACCGGCGTCGAGCGTGAGGTGCCACAAAAAAGCCGCCTCGCTGCCGGCGATTCGCAGTTCGGCGAGTTCGGTGTCTTTTTTGGCGTCTTGGAACCCCGCATAGAACTCGTGGATGGCGTCGTGGCCGCGCCGGACATCGGATCCGATCGGATCCTCGATGGTGGCGTCGGCGGCGTACAGCGTCAGGACGTCGTCGGCCTTTCCCGTGGCGAGGAGTTCGAGATAGCGATTGACGGTGTGCGTGATGGCTTCCTGGGAGGGCATGACTTCGGACGCTACATCGGTTCCGCTTCACGGTGATACTGGTCGACGTGCCTTTCATCGAACGCGTCGCGACCCGCGAGATCTATCGGAACCCATGGCTGGTGCTCCGAGAGGACGATATCCGCCGCGCGGACGGCAGCCCGGGCATCTACAGCGTGGTGGACAAGCAGACCTACGCGCTTGTCATGCCCTATGACCGAGGCCGTTTCCGGTTGGTCGAGCAATTCCGGTATCCCCTCGGCGCGCGGCGCTGGGAGTTTCCGCAGGGAACCGCTCCCGATCTAGCGGACGCCGAACCATCCGAGCTGGCCGCGCGTGAGCTGCGCGAGGAAACGGGTTTGCGCGCGACGTCGTTCGAGGCGCTCGGCCAGCTCGACACCGCCCCGGGAATGACCAGTCAGCGCGGGTGGGTGTTTTTGGCCACCGGAATCACCGAGGGCGAGGCCGACCGCGAGCACGAGGAGCAGGACATGCGCAGCGCGTGGTTCCCCCGCGAAGACGTCGAGGAGATGATCCGCTCGGGCGTGATCGCCGACGCGCAGTCGATCGCCGCATACGGCCTGTTCCTGCTGCGCGGGCGATGAGTTCTGCGGCCGGCAGCGGTCAACACCGATATGACGATCACAGAGCGCAATCTCGACGGATACGGCGCGCCGCCGATTGAATGGGCCCGCGTCAAAACCGTGCTGGACGGTCAGCTGACGCAGGCGCCGGGCACCGGCGGTCCGCAACGCCACACGGTGTGGCTCACGACGATCAATCCCGACGGCAGCCCGCATGTGACGGCGGTGGGAGTGGTTGCGCGGGGCGGCAGCTGGTACTTCACCTCCGGTCCGGCGACTCGGAAATCGCGCAACTTGGCCCGCGACGACAGATGCGTGGTCAGCGTCGCCACCGATCCGTTCGACCTCGTTATCGAGGGTGCCGCCGAGCGGGTTACCGACGCAGGCGAATTGGCTTCCGTCGCTAAGGCTTTCGTCAACGCCGGATGGCCTTGCGAGGTTGCGGGCGACGCGCTCACGGCCGAGTACAGTGCCCAGTCGGCAGGCCCGGCGCCGTGGTACGTGTATCGCGTCAGGCCGTCGACGGTGTTCGCGCTGGGGACGTCGGAACCATTCGGCGCCACAAAGTTTCAGCTTGTCGGGACTTAGATCGCGGTCGCTTCGACGATGCTGAAGGGTGACGCCGTTTCGACCACCCGCATCATCTGGAAACCGGCACGGTTCAGCAGTTGGCCGTACTCGGTGGCGGTGCGCTCACGCGCAGCTGCGCCGACCAGCATCTCGAGGTCAAGCCACTTGCCGAGAAACTCCCGGTCGTGGTTCGGAATTACAGTTTCGACAAGCAGAACCCGCTTACCCGTGCGGGCCGCGGCGCGCACGTTGCGCAGGATGTGCACGGCGTCATCGTCGGGCCAGTCGTGAATCACGTTTTTGAGCACGTACGTATCGCCGTCCTCAGGTACGCGTTCGAAGAACGACCCTTCGACGATCCGCACTCGGTCTTGGGCGCGGTGTTCACGCAGTAGGGCTGGGGCGCCGGCCACCACCTGCGGCAGGTCGAACAAGACACCGCGCGCCGCCGGTGTTGCGGCCAGGATCGCGGCAAGGAGCCGACCGTGCCCGCCGCCCACGTCGACGATCGTCGGGTAAGGGCTGAAGTCGTAGGCGGCGATCACCGGCGCGATCGAGAGTTCGGACACGCTTGTCATGGCGTGATTGAAGATCTCGGCGAGTTCCGGCTCGTCGGCCAGATACTCGAAGGCGGGCTTGCCGCGCAATTCGGGGATAACGGCCCGGCCCGTCCGGACGGCGTCCGCTAGGTGACTCCAGTGCTCTCGGTGCTCGGGAGAACCCAGCCATCGGGCCAATCCGGCGATTGACACGTCGGCGTCGGAACGCAGGGTGTGCGCGAGCGGGGTGAGGTCGTAGCGGCCGTCACGCCGCTGACGAAAGATACCTCGGCTGATCAACGCCCTGAGCAGCCGACCGAGGGTGTCAGGGTCGGCGTCAACCGCCGCCGCCAGCTCATCGATCGACAGCGGAGCCTTCGCGAGCGCGTCGGCGACGCCGAGCTCCGCCGTCGCAGTGATCGCCTGGGCCGTCCACGCCCCGGTGATCAGCTCCATCATCACGGCGTGGGGAGGAGCCATGCGCCGATGCAGGCGATTGAGGTGATGGCGCGCACGCTCTACTACCCGTACGACTTTGGCGGGAGGTACCCTCGTCGAGGCCATATATAGATCCTTCGTCTGGCGGTCATTTGGCTGGTGGCTATGAGTGGCTATGTCCAATCTGCATGCGCAGGGCCGCGGGCCGGTAGCGTCATTCGACCAAGCTTGGCGGGCAATGGGTTAACTCCTGCTGCGCGGTTTGTCGTCATTTGACTTATTGACTTGTCGCGGCCCGAGTGCATGAGGTGCCTTGATCACCCAACCGGGAACAGACCAGCCTAGATCGAGGCTCGTCATATGAGTTCAGGCACAAACGAAATCGATTCCGGTCTGACGCTTCGGGAAACCGCGTCGAGATAGAACCGGGTGTGCTCGATGTGCTCATTGACCACCGAAAGGATGATAACGAGGCCGGCAATCACGCTCGGGGTGCCCCCTTCGGACGTGCCGGACATCTCCCATTCAGACCACACCGCCGACTCGCCCTGGCAGGATCTGAGCACTGTTGCGCGCAGATCTGGAATGCGCGCGAAGATGGCCCGGTAATTCTCCCGAACTCGTGCTCGTCCAGTGAAGCCCCGCGACGGATGCATCGGCATATCGCACTGGTAGTTCTCGGTAAAGCAGTCTGCGACGCGGGCAGCGTCGTGACTGTTGATCGCATCTCGCAGCCGTTCGACCTGCGCTGACAGCATGGTGTCCCCTTTCGGTTCTCAACGTAGCGCCGGGTACACACCTGACGACATCGCAGACAGCCCGCCTCGCCGTATGCGCCTGGCGATGGTGCGATAACGTGCCGACCCGGCGAGGCGACAGCGCGGCAGTCACCCGATCGGGCGGAAGGCAACCACGGCGATCAGTCGGGCCGCGGCCGACTGCTGGTAATGGCCGTATGGCGACGATGCACCCTCCGCGAATCGGAACAGTCGGTCGCGTTCGGGACCGGCCACTTCCTCGGCGAGGAAGGACCCCCTGAAGCCGCGACCTAACAGAGTGACCTCGGGATTCGCCTTGATGTTGTGGTACCAGGCGGGATTCCTGAGCGCCCCAAAGTTCGACGCAATCACGATGACACGTCCCGCCTCGGTAAAGTACACGAGCGGCGTAGCACGGGTGACCCCGCTTCTCGCGCCGGCGTGGCTGAGCAGAAGCGCAGGAAACGGTATGACGGATGAGAGCCGTCCGCCGGTGAGCCGAATCAATGTCGGGTCAATATGCGGTCCGACATTGCGGATAATCCTGATACCGAGCGCGGAGCGTGCGATCCCTGCGACCATAC